>Ga0351893_10009_pt1 | contig 109055 bp, 93 predicted proteins | sample TotcelFGM3001K15_FD_206765 | JGI IMG/M metagenome (GOLD analysis project Ga0351893, IMG submission 206765) | Enriched cells from coal bed in the Powder River Basin, Montana, United States - Total cells FGM rep3 HSBNCT.FGM.300.1.K15 ...
ATCCGGGAATACATGCGCAGGCTGTTCACAATCTCTTCTGTCCGGCGAACGCCTTCCTGAATATTATCCAGCAACGCATCGATTTCGGCGATGACCGTCTGGTATTCAATTTCATCTTTCAGTGCATCGATACGATCCGGCGCGCTCGGATGGGGGCAGTCAATCCGGCATTCCTCATATAACTGAATCAGTTTCTGCAGATCGTTAATATCTGCTGTCAGACCCAGCGCGCTCGTTTTGATGAAATTGACCGGATTGTTGATTTCGTGGGCAATGCCTGCTGTCAGAATCCCAAGGGCTGCCAGCTTCTCGGACTGAATCAAATGCTGCTGAGTCGTTTTGAGTGCGGTTATTGCCCGGTTGAGTTCCGTGTTTTTTTCCTCAATCACCCGTTGGGCGTTAACCAGGTTCAAATGAACTTCAACGCGGGCATGAACTTCCTCAATTTGAAACGGCTTGGTAATATAATCGACACCGCCGACATGAAAGGCTTTGACCTTATCCAGAGTTTCGGTCAACGCACTGATAAAGATCACCGGAACCTGTTGGGTGCGGGAGTCGGATTTCAACTGCTGACACACTTCGTAACCGTTCATCTCCGGCATGTTGACATCCAGAAGTATCAGGTCCGGCGGTTCATCCATGGCTGATTTCAGAGCCAGTTCCCCTTTGGGAAAGCTTCGCACCCGATATCCCCGTTCCCTCAGCATGTGATTCAAAAGTCTGAGATTGGCCGGGGTGTCGTCAACGATCATGATGGTGCCGGTTTCTGGTTGCAGTGTCATTTTCGTCTCTCGTTGTTCGTGAAGCGTATCTCATGAAGCATGACGCATGAAGCGTTGTTCGTCGTGTTCGTCGTGTGCCGGGTCTTGATAAAAACGCCTTACGGCGTCACTACAAACACTACTGATTGTCAAAATCTTTCCAGCTTTTCACCATCCCAACCACCCCTCATCCTATCATCCAAATCATCCGTCCAATCTTCCCAACTTCCCATGTTCCCAACTTCCCATCTTCAGATCAACCCATCTTCCCATCAACCCAAATGCCCCCACCTAAACGCTCAACAGCCTCAGCAACTCCTCATACCGGTATTCATCGGCAAGTTGACGGAACATGTGGGCGGCGCGCTGATTTTCCTGTTCCACCCGGTCAATCATGGACATCAACTCATCGTGTAAGCCTGCGGTGATGGACCGGCGCATGCCATCGATCAGCTCGATCGGCAGGTTCATCATATCTGTGGTATCAAATGGAACGGGTTCGGTATCAATTTTGATATCCTGGTTTTCGGTCCGGTATCTGACACCCGTCAGTCGGTGAATCTCGGTTAAAATCTCGTTTTCCTTGAACGGTTTGCGGATAAAGGCATCTGCACCATATTCCAGGACAGAGACCCGCTGCTCTTCCAGGGCACTGGCACTGACCGCAATCACCACAGTCCGTACACCCCCCTCTGATGCCTTGATCCGTTTTGTGGCCTCGACACCATCCATGACCGGCATACGGATATCCATCAGAATGACGTGGGGATGCCAGGTGGCATATGTTTCCAGACATTCCTGGCCATCAGCCGCCTCCTGCAACTCAAATCCCACGCGGCTCAGCATGCGGATCAAGATATCCCGGTTGGTGGGGTTATCATCAACCACCAGAACACGACAGGCGGGCTGGCCGGGTGCCAGACCCAGAACCCGGGGTGAAACGGTTCGAGCTGAAATCTCATCCCCCTGTATGCTTTCCACCGGAATGGAAAACCGGAAGGTGCTTCCCAGACCCGGTGTGCTTTCCACCTGGATGTCACCGCCCATCAGATTCACATACTCGCGACTGATGGCGAGGCCCAAACCGGTTCCTTCCTTGTTCCGACCAGTGTCTGTCTGCTCAAAACTCTGAAAAATGAGTTTCAGGTCCGCCGGGGCAATACCCGATCCCGAGTCCTGAACCGCAACGTTCAGAACCCAATTGTCCGTCTGATTAGCGGTTTCCGGCTGGCTCTGCCTGACCGCATCCACCTGCAATTCAACCTTTCCCTTTTCCGTAAATTTGACGGCATTCCCCAGAAGATTGATCAGCACTTGTTTGAGTTTGCCTTCGTCTGCCACAATATACCGCGGGATGGGTTCGGTAAACAAAATTTCCAGCATCAGTCCCCTGGAACGGCTCCGAACGGTAACCATCCGTTTAATATCATTCAGAAGTGCATGCAAGTCAAACGCCTTGGGGTGAAGCACCACCCGTCCAGCTTCGATTTTGGACATTTCCAGAACGTCGTTGATCAGGTTCAGCAGATGGTCACCACTCCGGCTGATAATCGCCAGATTCTGTATCTGATCCGAAGAAAGTGTCTCATCCTGCTGCATCAGTTGGGTATAGCCCAGAATCGCATTCATCGGGGTACGGATTTCATGGCTCATATTGGCCAGAAAAATACTTTTGGCGCGGTTTGCCGCTTCCGCAGATTCTTTGGCCTGCCTGAGCCTTTCCTCCGCGTTCTTGATATCCGTAATGTCCCGATAAATTGCGTAAACACCTGTAATTCTGCCATTGATGACTATAGATGTTCCGGTTACGGATACCGGAATCAGCGTGCCGTCCTTTCGCTTGCGAACCGTTTCGGTAACCGTCTTTTCCCCTTCCACGATCCGCCGCTTCAGACCAGCGCCTTCCTCGCGATGATATTGCGGAATGATGGTATCATCCAGAGACCGGTTCAGAACCTCTTCTGCCGGATAGCCGAACATGTGAACAAATTCCGCATTGACACGAATCACCCGGTCGTTTTCATCAATCAGAACAATGGCCTCAGGCGCATTTTCAAACAGGGACCGGTATCGATGTTCGCTGATCTGATTGGCTTCCAGAGCCTGTTTCAGTTCGATATTGACCCATTTCAGATCCGCGGTGCGCTCCCGAATCACTTCCTCCAGGTGTTGGCGATGCATTTCAAGCGCCTGTTTGGATTCTTTCAACGCCTGTTCAGAAACCCGGATCGACTGCATCATGTCATTATACAATGATGTCAGGTTGCCGATCTCATCGTTATTAAAAACCGGAAGTCGGTGTTCAAAATCACCGGTCCGTGTGACGGTAACAATGCCATCCCGCAATACATTCATCGGCTTGATGATATACCAATGCAACCCCAACAGGGTAATAGCGCAAAACACCGCAAGCCCTGCACAGACAATGAGCAGGGTTTCCCATACGGCAGTGTTCACCTGCCGGTCGATCCGCTTCACCGGACTCATGGCAACAATTTTCCATCCCAGTTTCGGGGATGTAATATACACGACATAGTGGGCATCCGGACCGCTTTTCAGCATGAAACTGCCCGATTGCCTGCTGATAACCGTTTGGGCATGATCATGAATCAGATTTTTAAGATGCATGAAGCGCAGCGATTCATCCCCGCATGCCAGGATGTTGCCGGAATCATCCGTTAAAAACATATGTCCTTCTGCACCAATCCGGTATCCGGAAATGTATCCCGTCAGACCAGCGAGCGTAATATCCGCCCCGACCACCCCGTAGATACTGGATTCATCGTCCATCAGTGCAGTGACCACACCGATATTCACGTCCGGTGTGGTCACCGCGCGATAGGGTGCGGTGATCATCACGGTGCCGGGATAGTCTTTTGCCAGCGTGTACCATGGACGGGTTCGGGGGTCATAGCGGCTGGGGCGGTGTCGTTTGTGAGACCGGACAAAACTGCCGTTTTCCCGCCCCATATAAACCGAGCTGATATGGGGATGTGTTGCCCGGTAGAGTTGGAAGATATCGATGATTTGCTGCTCCGTGTCACCAATATGGTATTCAAATTGGTCTTCATCACTATCGAGAAATTTCGTGAAATTTCCGTCATCGCGAGACTGGACCCCCTCATTCTCCGCAAGTGCGCGAATGCCGTGTTTGACATCCTCAACCAGCGTGGTCAGCGAAAAATCCAGGTTTTCAAGCTGTTTTACAATTCCGGATTCGATGGTGGCCAGATGGCCTTTTTTTAACTCGCCCGTTAAAAAATATCCCAGTACAGGCAGGATGACCAACCCGCACAGCACATACAACAACAGCAGTTTATGTTTCAGTTTCATCCGCCACCTCCACCCGATTCCAGCCGGTCTGTCTGGCCCGGTAAAGCGCCTTGTCTGCACGGTCAAATATAGACTTTCAGAAAAATAATTTCGCTGCGTTATCGGTCATCCAGGATCTCACGGATACGGATCGCCAGATCCTTATTGGAAAAGGGCTTCTGCACAAAGTGAATGCCTTTTTCCAGAATGCCATGACTGGAGATGGCGTCTGCGGTATTTCGGAAATATCCAACTCCCTTATTGTCTACTCGATTGGCCTTTCGTTGTTATCGAGTTAGTCAGTTTTTGAGCAACCAAAGCATTCAGGCTCATGCCTGCACGCTCAGCTTCGATTGCAAGTTCACGATGAAGCTGCTGATCGATTCTGACATTGAATACTCCCTTGAATGATTTTTCTGGTTTTCTCCCTGATTCTTCACAGACTTGCAGATAATCATCCACCGCGTCCTGGAACGCTTTTCTTAAAGTAGTTACGTCAGTTCCTTCATAACTGACCAGCGCTTTTATAAATTCAATCCTTCCGTAAAATACATTGTCTTCATCGTTAAAATTTACGGATCCATAATAATCTTTGTATGTCATCATGTTTTTCATATCAACCCCTCTAATCGCAGCAGCTCAATGACCTGTTCAATTTGATAGCGTTTCAAAACGGTAGATGGATGCGGCTGGTGAAGGATTATGGGTGGGAGCATTTTGTGAATAAACCTTACCCGTGATCCGCCGGTTTTCCCAACCCCGGATAATTGGTAACCAAAACCGGACAGTAACCTGATCAGTTCCGGCCAGGAGAAATCATTCGGCATGGATACAAAACGCTGTATCAATTTTTTTTTCTGCTCATAGTTTGTAACCATACCCGTGCTTCACACCGAATCGGACAGGGCTTCGCGGACCTTAACCGTCAGAGACTGCACTGAAAACGGTTTTTGAATAAACAATACCCCCTCATCCAGTACGCCGCGGTGAGCAATGACGTCACATGTGCCGGAGCAGTTTTTTAATCCTGTCACCGCCAGGTTCAGATCAACGGGCTTGAACACCAGAACCTGCCTGCGGCTGAATGCCAACAGTTGGTGCGCCAGATCCTTGGCCCGTATATCCCAGCCCCGCCATCAGACTCAACATCGCCGTCAGTGCAAGCACCGGCCACAAAAATTCATCTTTCAGGCATCCAGCCAACCGGTCATGTTTCATGGGACATGTCCTTGCATGCATGAGACAGGGCAGCCTTCAGATCCGCCATCTGATACGGTTTGTGCAAAAACACATGGGGACGTTCGGCATGGTCATCTTCCATGATCCTGGCCTCATCATATCCGCTGGCCAAAATCACCGGCACATTCGGCCGAATGCGGCGCAGACCCGCCAGGGTTTCCCATCCGCCCATACCCGGCATGGTCAAATCCAGCAGCACGCACCGGATATCATCCCTGTTTTCATCAAATACCTTCAGGGCTTCATGGCCATCTGCTGCGGATATCACCTCAAAGCCAAAATGCGCCAGCATGGCCTGTGCCATCTTCCGGATCAGAGCCTCATCATCCACCACCAGGATGAATTTCTGGTTTGAATCGGTTGGCTGCTCTGCCGGGGCTGCTTTTTGAAACTGTGACGGCTTGTCCGCCAAAAGTGGCAGGTAAATATGAAACTGCGACCCCTTGCCCAGCTCACTTTCTATGGCTATGGCCCCGTTATGTGCCCTGACAATCCCTGACGAAACAGACAGTCCAAGGCCCCGGCCTGTAAAACGGGTCGAAAAAAACGGATCAAAAATCTTTTCAACCGTATCCGCATCCATGCCCGACCCTGTATCCCGAACCGAAATACAGGCGTAACGCATGTCATCGGGTTTCCAGTCCTGGGGATGGAATCGGATATGGGTCATTTCGGCGGCAGTCCTGACACCGACGCTCACAACAATCTCTCCGGTGTGATTGCCGATGGATTCAATGGCATTGGCCACCAGGCTGGTCACGACCTGCCGGATCTGTCCGGCATTGCCCTGAATGACCGGATGCGGTTCCGCCAAATCGATGCGCATGCGGATGGCCTCCGGCAGGGTGGTTTGGATGCGGGTCAGTGCGTCCTGGCAGATGTCCGTCAGCACGATGGGGGTTCGTTCGGAAATGCTCTGGCCCAGATAGGACAGCATATGTCCGCTGAGATCAGCCGCCCTTCGGGAGGCTTTCATGGCTTCAAGCATATTGGAACGGAGCATTGAATCGACCGTCGGCGACATCAGGGCCAGTTCCAGATTTCCCATCACAACAGACATCAGGTTATTGAAATGATGGGCTATGGCCCCGGCCATTCGCGCCAGGCTTTCGGCCTTCTGAACCTGCATCAGCCGGCGCTCCAGTTCCACCCGTTCCCCCTCAGCACGTTTACGCTCGGAAACATCCCGAAAAGACCATACCCGGCCATGCAGAACGTCATTCAGGATCATGCCTTGCGACAACCGCTCAAAAATTCTTCCGTCCCTGAAAACCAGGGTATCGAAACTTTTTTCATCCGACTGGTACAGGCGACAAACCTCATTCAGAAAATATTCAGGATCAACCAGTTGATCCTGAATATGTTTCAGCAACGCCTCATCTTTCCGGGTATCCAGCAAGTCCTGCGGAATGCGCCACATGTCTGCAAACCGGTCATTGGCATACAGAACCTGATTATCTGAACCGACAGCCAGAATGCCGTCCGCAGTTGCGCTCAACACCGATTTCAAAACAGACTCACTTTTTTTAAGTGCCTCCTCAGCCTGCTTTCGTTCAAGAATTTCGGTCTCCAGATGGGCATTGACCTGAATCAGATCGTTTGTTCGGGTCTTGACACGCTCCTCGAGCGTTTGAAAGGCGCTGCGCACTTGTTCCGCCATTTCATTAAAGGAGACTGCCAGTATCCGTACCTCTGCGATACGGATATTCTCACTGGTATTCACCCATGCGCCCTGACGCATCCGGTTTACGGACTCAGTCAGCTCCACCAGGGGACGGGTCAGCCACCGTGTAAGGAGAAACGCCAGCGCAACGGAAGCAAGCAGGGCAATCAGACTGACGGACAGGGTGGTGAAAAGATTGGTTTGTACAGGCCCGAACAGGTCAGACTCCGGAATGGCGACACAGACAATCCAGTCCAGTCCCCGATTGTCCTGGTAAGGGGCAACGCTTAAAAAATGGATTTTCCCGTCAAGTTTGACGCGCATTCTCCGGCTTTCGACATTCTTTTCGAAATCAGTGACGTGCGCCCTGATATAAATCGCCGTATCCCGAATCAGGGGGCTGTCACTTTCAATCGCCTGAATACGATTCACCGGTTTTTCATGTCCGGCAGGATTTTTTCGGACGACAACCCCGGGTATGGACGAGGCAATCATGAATCCGGAGCGTTCCATCACAAAAATCTGACCGGGTTTTCCCTTTCGAAACGTCTGAAGGAATTCTTCGATATGCGCAAGAGACAGTGCGGATTGTTGTACACCAACCACAGTCCCGGATTTGTCCCGAACAGAAAGAACCGCTGAAATGCCGATGTTGGCGTTAGAAGCCCAGACATAAACCTGGCTCCAGGCCGGACCGTTTGCCGCAAGTCCTGACTGATACCAGGGCCGCGGCTGGGGGTGATAATTCTCAACCATGGTGATCATCTTGCCGGGGTTTCCCGTTTCATCCAGCAGATACACCCGGTAATGGTTATCCTGCATTTTATCTGCGAGTGCGCTGTCGAATGTTCCGGAACCCCGCTTTCCGGCGCTGATGAATTCCCCGGCCTCAGAACCAAAGGCACATGTCTCGACCGAATCAAACGACTGAATCTGTGATAGAAACCGCTGTCGAATTCGTGGAAAATCCCGGATATCGATCTGCCCGCTGTGAAAGGCATCGGCATTGAGCCGGTTGATGGCATGCGGCAGTGCCAGAAACGCGTCAAATGCATCGGATACACGGGACTGAGTGGAATCCATCATTCGTTCAGCCACTTCATCGATCGCCTTCAGTCCGTTACGAAACGAAACAATTCCAATCAAACTTGCCGTTCCAACAATCAGAACGACAAACATCAGGATGAGTGCAATGTTCAGACGGATGGTTGGTCGGTTGCCTGTTAGAATCATGGTTTTCTTGCCTTCAGTTTATAACTTTTCTGGTTGTTTTGAGCCATGATCCCAATCCCATCAAGCCCTGATTTCCTTGTCCCACTCCACAATCTCCTGCCCTTCTGTGCCAAATACCGTGCCGTTCAGACAAGCCAGCCGGTTATTTCCAGCATATTTTTCAGGATACACCCTGCCATGAATCTGATCCAGCCGGTAAGTCGGGATGTCGCGGCTGTTTGCGATTTCCTGACAGCCGACTGACCGTTAGCCATCCTCCCACCAAAGATATTCTAAAGCAATTTCAATTTCCTGAAACGGTTCAGCGCGAACCCGGTCATTTTCTCCATGAGTGGAAAGCAACATCCATCGGCCTGCTTCCAGTCGATACACTTCAAATGTTTTGGCAATCGGATCGATCAGCCAGATATGGCGAACTCCAAATTCGGCATAAATGGGCATCTTTCGAATCCGGTCGATTCGAACCGTTCCGGGTGACAGTACTTCGCAAATCCAGTCCGGAACAATGGTGGTATAGTTTTCTTCGGGCGGTTTTGAAAGCCGTTCTTTTTTCCAGCCAGCCAAATCCGGAACAAGAATATTTTCACCCAGACAGATTTCCGGTTCGTACAAAATGATCCACCCTCCCGGTCCGCCCCTCCCTTTTTGAAACGGGCTTTTTATTTCATCGGTTATGCCGGAAACCACATTGCTGTGCCGAAAAGAAGGTCTTGGCATCGCATAAAGCCCGCCATCGATGATTTCGCCAATCATATTTTCCGGTATGGTGTACAAGTCTTCATACGTGATTTTTTTAAAGGCGGTTTCGGTCATTTGGATTCCTTTAAAGGTCGGACCAGGTTATCATATTGATATATCTGTTCATTCATTCCAAAAATATTCATTTGCTGACGTTAGATCGACCTTTTCATATCCCAAAATACCCATGGTAGGCGCTTATCCAGTGCGGTCATGACATCCCTTCCATTTTCCAGTCCACAATCCCCTGCCCTTCTGTTCCGAACACGGCCCCGATCAGATGAACCGGCTTGTTTTGTTCCGCAAATGGGTCAGCATATCCCCGCTCATGAATCTGGGTCAGAGCGGTTTGGGCGTCTCCGCCCAGCTTGAATTCAAACAGGAATATGCCTTCCTCCAACTCCACCACCGCATCCATCCGGCCCCGGCTAGTGCGAACCTCCACACCGGCCTGAAGGCCCATGAGCTTGAAAATCAGATAGAATACGGTCTGGTAATACCGCTCCTGTCTGATCTGAATGTCATACGGAATACCGGCAAAAAAGATCTGAAGCACCTCAAAAAACCGGTTCATGTCTCCGGCCCGCATGGCGTCGATCATTTGCCAGACATGGGCGTCCGCGACTTCCTTGCGTACCGGACTGAATTCATCAATCAGATATTTGACAAATGATTCCCGAACCTCGAAATTGGGATAGTCCAGTGTATAAAGTCGGCGTGTCGAATCATATCCCTTGATGGTCAGATATCCGGTCTGAACCAGAATCGGAAGCACATCCAGATGATCGATTTCATAACTGCTGAAAGCCAGCTCATTGACCTGCAAGTCTTCCAGCTCCCGCACGTCGTATTTCTGACTCCGTATCAGACGAATCAGAAACGTCGGGGTTCCGGTCTCGAACCAGTAGTTGCGGAAATCCTGCATATCCAGCAGCATCAACAGGGAAAACGGGTTGTAAATATGTACCCCGGCTTTTGAAAAACAGAATCCGTCATACCAGTGTCGAATTTTCGCAATCAGTTCCGGGACCGACATGCCGGCATTCTGTGAAAATATGTTCAGATATTCTGGAAAACAGGATTCGACTTCTTCCTGTGTCATGCCCAGCAAAGCACCAAACCGCATGTCGAGGGTGATATCCTTCAAATGGTTCAATCCGGAAAACACACCCACCTTGCTGAATTTGCTGACACCGGTCAGAAATACGAACCGCAGATACTCGTCCAGCCCCTTCAACACCTCGTAAAAGCCTTTCAGCACATCCCGAATCCGGGTGGCAGTTTCCACATTCCCGATGTTGTCCATGATCGGCTTGTCGTATTCATCCACCAGAACCACCACCTGACCCTGAGAAGACAACTGGATGATCAGGTCCCGGAAACGCTTCTGATAGTCTCCGGTATCACAGATTAGTCCGTTGGCTTTCGCCAGTTCCTGAATCCGCTCCATCAGATTTTGCCGCAATTCGTCCGGAGACGTCACCCGAAACTGACTGAAATCGATTCGAATCACCGGATGTGCATTCCAGACATAATCGCTGCCGTCGATCCACAATCCGTTGAACAGTTCCCGTTTTCCCTGGAAAATGGCCTCCAGCGTCGATATCAGCAGACTTTTTCCAAAACGCCGGGGACGGGACAAAAAATAGGCCACGCCTTCCGTAATCATGCGATAAATATCCCGGGTCTTGTCCACATACAAAAATCCGCCTGTGATCAGTTTCTCAAACGACTGAATGCCGATGGGAAGCGGTTTGGTCATGGCAGTTTCTCCTTTTTCAGAAGTCAGCAGTCAGAATAACGCGAATGGTCAGGCTGACTGCACAGGGTAACCGGACCGTGTCAGGTCAAGCGCATCATGTAAATTCAGACCCACTTGGCAGCCGCTCAGTGCGTCAGGAAGCTCCTGAATCATTCTGAATGCGCCTCCGCCCAGCATGATCGATGGTGAATTGTTGCCAAATGCCTGTCGAACCGTGTCAACAAGCTGGATGACCCTGGGAATATTGAAAAACATGGTTGACGATATGCCGAAAACATCAGCCCCATGTTGACGGATCGACTGAATAATGCCATCCGGCGGCACGTTGGTTCCCAGAAACACAACATCCCAGCCGTCTGACTCCAGAACATCCGACACCATGTTGGCCCCGACCTGATGCAGTTCTCCCTGCACACCGGTCATGACAATCCTGCCCCGTTTTTCATCCCGGGTTTCCAGGTACTGATAGAGAATGGACATGATGTACTGGGTAATGGCGGTTCCCATATGTTCATCGGCAACGGTTATCTGGTTGGTTTCCCAAAGCCTGCCGACTTCATACAATACTTCCTGAAAGACATCCATGTAAATTCCGGGTATGGTGTAACCGCTGTGGTAGGCATCCAGAATCATTTCCAAAGCGATCTTACGTTTGCCAGCCAGAATCTCGCTCAGATAGGCCTGCCGCAGGGCAGCGACGGATTCTGTTTCAACTGGATCGAATCGGGTCATGTGACCTCCTTGATTGACCGTGAAAAAACAGGATTCAGAATTCAATGTCCAATTTCACCCGGTTTCGCCCGTTCTGTTTGGCCTGGTAAAGCGCCCTGTCGGCACGGTCAAACAGCAATTCCGGCGGTTGACCCGGCAACAGACAGGCCACGCCAAAGCTGGCGGTCACGGATTTGGGAAAATCCGCGATGCGTATGGCCTGGATACTGGCCCGAAACCGTTCTGCGGCAGTTTTGCCCTGTTCCAACGAAATCCCCGGCATCAGAATCAGGAACTCCTCTCCCCCGTATCGGGCGACCAGGTCATAGGGCCGGGCCTGGGCCGACACGGTTTGGGCAATGAATTGCAATACCCTGTCCCCCATGGCATGACCGAATGTGTCGTTCACGGATTTGAAATGATCGATGTCAAACATGGCGGCCGTGATCGGAAGCCCCAGGCGCACGCCCCGTTCGACCTCCCTGGCAAAGATTTTTTCCAGGCTGCGGCGGTTGGCCACACCGGTCAGGGGGTCGAGATAGGCCAGTTCCGAAATTTTTCGATTGGCCTCTTCCAACTCTTTGGCACGCTGCTCCAGCTCCGCCGTTCGTTCTGTGACCCGTTGCTCGAGTTCGGCATTGCTGAGACGCAGTTCTTCCACCAGATGCCGGTTGGCTTTCAGAAGCCGGTTGTGCTCGATGGCCCGGGTGATGACCGTATCCATTTCATCGATACGCCAGGGTTTGGTCAGATAAAAATACACCTTGCCCTGATTGACCGCCTGAATGACCGCCTCGATATCGGCATATCCGGTCAGAAGGATTCGCACCGCATCCGGATCGATCTTCAGGGCTTCGGCCAGGAGTTCTGAACCGGTTTTTCCCGGCATGCGCTGATCTGCCACAATGACCGAAACCGTCTGTTTTTTCAGAACCGACAGGGCCTCATCCGCGCTGGAAGCGGTCAGAACATTGTAACTTCGGCGATACATGTCGGCCAGCGAGGCAATGATTTCCGGCTCGTCATCGACCAGAAGCAGCGTGGGCAAACCCGAAGACAAGTGATCGGGTTTGGTTGTTGACACAGATGTTTTCAAGAATCCCTTGCTGAGCACCATATGGGCTACCTCGTTGGAAGGGTACAGGGGTCAGGCTCGCTGTTGCGCCACGAACCACGAACCAAGATCACGAATCACACATTACGAACGCCGGGGCAGCAGAATTCGCACCGTCGTCCCCTGATTTACCTGGCTGTCAATTTCAATCCGGCCGCCATGTGCCGCCACAACCTGATGGGCAATGCTGAGACCCAGTCCGGTTCCGGAACCAACCGGCTTGGTGGTGAAAAACGGATCGAATACCCGGCTCTGGTGTTCAGGAGAAATTCCGGCACCCTGATCGATGACCGAAATACAATATTCATCCTGAATTTGATCCGTTGAAACCCGGACCACCTGGCCAGGACAACTGGCCTGAATGGCATTGGCGATGATGTTGTGAATGGCCTGATTGAGGGGTCCTGGCGAACACAGCACCAGCGGCAGTGGGGCCAATTCGGTCTCTACCCGGACATCATGCTCCTGGATCAGGGGACCCAGAAAGCGCAGCGTGGATTGAATGCCTTCCGCCAGATCCGATAATTTTCGCTCCGCTTCGTCCAGTCGGGAAAAATTGCGTAAATCGAGAACAATTTTTTTGACCCGGTCCAGCCCCTCGATATTGGCCGAAATTTTTCTGGGAATTGCCTCGGCCAGATGTTCAAGCCCGATAGCTTCGGCTTTCTGAATGATCTCCGAATGAATCCGGCTGGAAAGGCCTTCAATTTCGGGCAGGGCATCCCCCAGGGTGTTGATGAATTCCAGCAGATCATCGAAATCGCGTTTCAGAATCGACTCGTTGTTCATCACATAGGCGATGGGAGTGTTGATTTCATGGGCAATGCCTGCGGTCATCTGACCCAGGGAAGCCATTTTTTCCTGATGAACCAGCATGGCCTGGGTCTGTTTCAACTCGGCCAGGGCCTTGGCCAGTTCCCGGCCCTTTCGAATGTTTTCCCGGGACAGAACCGCCAACTGGTTATTGAGCTGAAGCAGCTCTTCCTGAAGTGCCAGATTGTCGCTTTGGGGTGGCTCTCCCACCAGCACCAGAAGATCGTCCAGCCATGAAATTCGGCAGTTGAGAGAGTGGGGGATATTTTCGGAATCCACCACGTTCATTACAAAAACGTCATCTGGAAGTGCCTGACCTCCCGAAAGCCACAGGGAAAGCCTGTCGGCATCCGGCCGGGTCATAAATTCAAAAACCCGCCTGCCCCTCAGTTCTTTCCGGTCCTTTTTCAAAAGAGCCGCAACTGTGTCATTCACAAACCGGAACGATCCCTGAGAGGTGATCCCCATCAGATGAATCACCCGGGAGGAATCCAGAAAATCGCCCATCAGGGGCGTGAGCCCTGACAGGATATGGGAAGAAAGGGCAGAATCCACGGGTTTCAATGTCCCGTCACGGTGGTGTCTGTGGGGACAAAATTGTCGCTGAGCGCGACAAACGCCGGCTGATTGACAATCATCCAGTTGTAAAACGGATAGATTTCTGAAAACGTTTGTTCGGTCAGGTCCTGCCGAAAAATTTCCACCCAGGTATCCAGTTGGGCCGGCCAGTAGGTGAGCTGAAATCCATGGGACCGGTAAGCCCGGAACACCCACAGAACCGTATCCACCAGAACCGCTGGAGAATATATCATGAAAATCGAGTCCATAAACCGGGCATGATTCCGGTGGTTGTCCTGCATCATGGAAATGTTTCCGCCGGTCATGTATGCGGCATCCGGACGTTTTTCCATGATCTGATTCATTTTGGCGGCCAGTTGATCGCTTTTCTCATGGTATTCCATGGTCGCCTGCTCGGATGGCTGTTTCAGCTTCTTTGCCGATTCAATCAGTTCCTCTCGGGTCATGAGGTCCTCCTGTCATGTGGGGTTGCGAGAATTCCATGTTTTGATAAATATCCGTCAATCGGATTTCACATTCAAGTGATTGTAGCATGATTTAAACGGTCTTTTCGAATACGTTCGAAGGAGGAAATACCAACAGGCAGGTTTTGAAGGTTATGCATCATGATGCTCCGTTGATTGTTGGGATTACGACACATCTCTCGCGGCAACAACCCGGTTTCTTCCGGACATTTTGGCCTGATACAGGGCTTTGTCCGCAGCCAGGACCAGATCATTTGCCGAAAAACGGGACGTTGGAATCCGGGCGGCCACACCCAGGCTGGCCGTGACATAGCGGCTGACATCGGAATCCGCATGCGGAATATGCAGATTTTCCACAGCGTCGCGAATCATCCCGGCCCGATGCATGGCACCATCGTCATCGGCTCCGGATAGGACGACCACAAACTCCTCGCCGCCGTAACGGGCAGCCAGATCACCGGGACGTCGGCATATTTTCTGAAGAACCGCGGCCACCGAACGCAGACAGTCATCTCCGGCCTGGTGTCCGTAGTAATCATTATAACGCTTGAAAAGATCCACATCCAGCATGATGATGCCAACCGGTTTTTCTTCCCGGCCCATCCGCCGCCATTCCGAAATCAGGTGTTCATCAAACCGGCGACGGTTGGCAATCTGCGTCAACCCGTCGGTGTTTGAAAGGTTTTTCATTGTCTGGTAATGTCTGGCGTTTTCAATTGCCAGTCCACAGACACTCAAAATATTCGAGGCCAGATTCAGGTATTGGGTCGTATATTCCGGAAACTGGAATTCACCAATTTCAAGTTGACCCAGAATGCGTCCACTCAGGGAGATCGGCAAAATGAACCGGTTCGGGTTTCCGGATAATGTCGGTTTGCTTTCCAGGCCCGGCTCTTCGATCATTCTGCATGAAAGAATCCCCGGGGCAAAGAGCATCTCAAAAATTTCAATGATTTTTTGGACGACCTCGCCTTCTTCCCGGGCAGTCGTCAGGGTTTTCAGCAGGTCCAGTGACATGGCATATTGCGATGTTTCCCGCTGTTTGTCTTCCAGAAGGCGCCCCTGCTCCCGGCGCTGTACAGCCAGTTGCCGTTTGAGAACAATATTGTTGAGCAGCAGATCCAAAAACCCCAATCCGACAGTCGTCACATGCCAGGGACGGTTCACAAACGCTGAAAACGCCTGCAGATTCCGGATGGCATCGGTATCGACACCGGTATCCAGCAGATGAATCCCGGTTGTGGATTCAGCAAAGAAATCCCGTGCAGTTTGCTGGTCAAATCCCCAATGACGGATGAAATAGTCCCACCGCTTCAGCCACCCCGGTGTGACCAGATAGCAGCCGATTTTTTGATACTGATCGATCAGATCCGGATTGGCCACCATATGAAAACACTGTTTCAATCCCGTAATATTGAAGTAATGATAGCCCGGCAAAGACGCATCCATTCCGGAAATGCAGGGGCCGCAGATCACATCCACCGAATCACATTCAATTTTCTCCAGAAGGGATTCGTGAAGTGTCTTCCAGGCCAGCGGTGGCTGGCCGCAAACACCGGGGAAAAAAACCGGATGAACATCCGCATAGGCCTTGGCAGAAAGGACCGCCAGAACTTCCTTTTGATAATGGTTGCAAAACATGACGACATGCCTGGCCATCAATCGATCCCCATCTGTCTGACCGGGTATTGTCCATATTCATGGACGGCATGGGATACAGCCATCAAAACAGTTTCGGATACTTGCCAGGGAATTTCGCCATGATTGTCGGACAGAATGAATCCCCCGCCGGGCCCGGCATGGCCAATGGCCTTCCGGACAGCCGATATGGCCTCTTTTTCGGTCCAGTCGATCATCTCCAGACCATTCAGATTGCCCAGAACCGTTAATTTGCCCCGGCACGCTGCTTTCATATCTCGAAGGTTTTCCATAGCGCTGACGCCGATGACAGCGGTACCGGTCTGATGAATATCATCCACAATGTTCAAGCAGGACCCTGATGCCATATGCGTGGCCACCGGCCCCTGAATCCGGGAAATGGTCTGTGTGGCAATGATTTTTCCGGTTTTTCGATACAGATCCGCCGGAATGATGGTGGTTGAGGAAACCGGATCGAAGTAGCAGATGGCCGTTGCACCGGCAGCCAGTTGGGCATTGGCCCATTCCACACAAAAGGCTGTGTTGACCGCCATCAGGCGGTTGAACCGGTCGGGCTGTTCATGCATCAGATCCAGATAGGGACCAAAACCCATCTGCATGACCGGAAGGGAAAACGGGGACATGACCACCCCGATAATGGGTGCATCCGTCCCGACCGCATCTTTCATCGTTCTGGTGGCCTCCAGAACCTTGTAAAGGCAGGGGGTATCCGTGACCGAAGGCGGTTCCAGGGAGTCGATTTGATCCATTTTCCGAATGAATGGCATTCCGGAATTGGGCGGGCCATTATCGACATGGATGACCTCACCGCCCCATGCCTCGACTTCAACCGCCGCATAAAAAAAGCTGTAGAGACAATCATGACCAATTTTGTTCCTCAGGCGAAGCTGACCCTCTGCCACCAGATCCGGCTTTGAAAAATAAGTTTGAGTGGACACCCCCAGTTCTTTTGCACCATGCAGGCTCAGCAGCAGAAACAAGGGAACCCGGTCCGGTTCGCAATGACCCAGGGTTGTCAGTACCCGATCCAGGGATGTCATGGAATGTTGTGTCATGGGGTACCTCCCCGGCAAATTGAATGGATGATCTCAATGGCATTGGCAGCCGTATGGCCTGCCGCATCCGCACCAACTGTTTTCCAGAGTTCTTTGTTGAGACGAAACGGCGCGCCGCCCACCACAATTTTGACCGGCAGGCCCGCTGCATTCAATGCCTGCCTGAGATCTTTGACATGAAGCGCGGATGGCAGCATCAATACCGATATCAGGATAATCTGTATTCCATCCTGTTTGATGGCTGCCACCAGGTTTGGAACATCCATCCGGCCATAATCCGTGACAGCGTAACCGGTCGAATGAAGAACCGACAGAACCATGCGCTTTCCCAACGCATGGTAGTCATTCAGCAACGCAATGGCCATTGCAGGCATATTCTCCCGGGAAGTGTAAGCCTGTACCGGAAGATGTGCAGCCAGTTCCTCACAGATCCGACCGCTCATATACACCTGAGACAGGGCGTATTTTCCGTTTTCCCATTCTGTTCCAATGGTCTCCAGAACATCGACAATCAGGCTTTCAGACGAACCGGACGAATTTTTCAAATTTATTACCCTGGTAAAAATGCGTTCAGCCTGAATTCGATCGAGCGAAAGCAGTGCTTTCAGGAATTCCTGTTTTAATTCCGGATAACTGTCATTATCAGCCATAGATATAAATCCTTCGAGAGGTTATGCCCCATGAATGTTTTTCAAAGGACTGCACGGATACGAACATTCCTGTTGTTTACGTTGCCAATACATGACGGATTTTTTCCGCCAGCGCCTGCAGGGAAAACGGTTTTTGAATGAATTGAACGCCTTCATCCAAAATCCCGCGGTGGGCGATGATATTGGCCGTGTATCCGCTCATGAACAGGACCCTAATGTCCGGATTCAGTTTGGCGATTTGGGCATGAAGTTCCTTTCCGCTCATCTCCGGCATCACGACATCGGTCAGCAGCAGGTCGATGGAATCCCCATGTGCTTTTGCCAGATCCAGACATTTTTTCGCGGTTTCGGCAACCAGCACCCGATATCCCAACTGGCTCAGCATGGCATGGGTCAGGTCCCGGACAATGGCCTCATCCTCTGCAACCAGAATGGTTTCATGACCGCCCATTACCGGTTTGCGATCGGTTTTGGCCGGCGGCTCCGCCGCCACGTCTTCACTCGAGACCGGAAAATAGACCTGAAAAACGGTTCCCTGATTCGGTTCACTGTACACCTGAATATGACCGCCATGTTGCCGGACAATGCCATACACAGTGGAAAGCCCCAGACCAGTGCCCTTTCCCATTTCCTTGGTGGTAAAAAACGGATCGAAAATCTGTTGCGCGGTTTTCGGGTCCATACCGGTGCCGGTATCGCTGATCAGCAAACAGACATAATCGCCGGGAACGATGTCCGGAAAACGGGCTGCAACATGCGCATCCAGTGTCACGGGTTTTGTTTCGATGGTCAGGCTGCCGCCGTCGGGCATGGCATCCTGTGCATTGACCGCCAGATTCATCAGAATCTGCTCGATCTGACTTTTGTCGGCACGGATCATTCCCGGTTGTGGTCCCGGTATCAGGGTAATCTGAATATCTTCGCGCAGGGTGCGCCGCAGCAGCCTGGAGAAATTCGCAATCACCTGATTGATGTCCAGGGACTGGATTTCCAATATCTGTTTGCGGCCAAAGGCCATGAGCTGCCGCACCAGATCCCGGGCCCGCTCGACCGTGCCGATAATTTGCTGAATATACCGTTTGCCGGTTTCGCCGGAAGTTTCAGCCATCAACAGCAGCTCGGCATATCCCAGGATGGGCTGAAGCAGATTGTTCAGATCATGGGCCACACCACCGGCCAGAAGCCCCACCGACTCCAGCTTCTGGGACTGCCGCAATTGGTTCTGAAGTTTTTCCCTGTCCTGTTCTGCCTGTTTGCGGTCCGTGATGTCAAACACCGAAATCAGTCCGGCGGGTTTGCCCTGGAACACGATGGACGCCCCGTTCAGAATCACCCATTTTACGATTCCGTCCCTGGCAATGATTCTGAATTCATATGTTTGTTGGGCCTGCTGACCACTTTGACGGGCCTTTCCCCTTTCCTGAACCAGGGACAAATCATCCGGATGAACAAAATCCCAGAAGTTCATGCGGCACAGTTCGTCCGCCGTGTAACCGCACATGTTTTCCGCGGTCGGATTGGCATAGATCCAGCGGTTGTCCTGATAAATCATGATGGCAAAGGGAGAGGATTCCGCAAGGGTGCGAAACTTTTCCTCGCTTTCCTGCAGGGCCTTCTGGGTACGAATTGATTCCGTCATGTCCCGAATGGTTCCGGAAACGCCTGTCGGATGGCCATTCTGATCCTGAATGACGCGGGCACTGATGGAAGCCGATATGGGGGTGCCTTCTTTATTCTTCAGAAGGACAACGTAGTTCTGTACCGATCCGGTGGCAAACAAAACATGCAGCAACGGGGCCCGATCGTCCGGATTGAAGTATATATCCCGGACCGGTCGGCCGATCAGTTCCTCGGGCCGCCATCCGGTCAGGGAAAAAACAGAGGGAGACAGAACCCGAATGGTTTCCGTCATGTCAATTTCATAATACAAATCCACAAAGGCTTCAAAAATCTGCCGGTACCGGGTTTCATCCAGCAGGGATGGGGTCCGGGTGGATGGGAATGCAGTTTCTTGGATGTTGTTTGTCATGTGTCACGCATCGCTTTGGGTTTGTTCAGTTTGTTGTGATGTCGTCAGCGTTTTTCAGTCCTGGCGCAGTTCATAAGGCACGCTGAGCATTAAAATGGCTATCTGTCGGTATAAAATTCCGGATACAGTTTTTGGGCGCAGTCCGGGCAGATGCTGTGGCTGAATTCGGCCTCGGAATGACTTCGAATATAGGTTTCAATCTGGTTCCAGTATCCGTGATCGTCCCGAATCCGCTTGCAGTTGGCACAAATGGGCAAAAATCCGCGCAATGTCTTGACCTCTGAAAGTGCCTTCTGAAGTTCCTTTATCACGGTGTCGCGCTGTTTTTCCGCTTCCTTGCGTTGCTCGATTTCCTGCTGGGCCAGGGACAGTTCAATCTTGATTTCAGCGACCTGTTTCAGAATCGCCAGTACCGGACGGGTTTCGATTTCAATTCCTTTCCGGGTACTCTGCCAGTGCAGATAACCAAACAGAAACGGAAATGCAAAAATGGAAATAAAAAAGCGGCTGATCAGGGTACCGGTCATGATGCTGAAATATTCTGGCGTTCCTGCAAAGGCCCCGGTGGTAAACAAAATGACATCCAGCCACATCACACCCAGCAGGGTTAAAAAGGATCGAATCCAGAGCCGCATTTTCAAATTGGGTTTGCCCAGATATTCCCAGGCTATGGCCAGAAAAATCAGATCAAAAAAAGTGGCAACGACAGAAGCCGTGTTGATGCGAAAATCCGGCATGGGCACGTTCGGAATCGTCATCGGCGGATGGCCGGTCAGGCGAACCTGAAAATGGAGGGTCAACGCGATCAGCGGAACGAGAATGGATACCCCGATCACGGTGGAAATCGCCAGTCGGGTCGCTCGGGGGCCATCGAAAACATAGACCACAAAAATCCCCAGAAGCAAGGACGTATAGAACACGGTTGAGCCGATGACAAAGGTTATGTCACCCACCTGTGTCTTTAAACCGGCATCGGTCACCCAGGACATAATCGCGGTGATGCCGCCGATCAATGCATAAAAATGCAAGGGTCCAAAGCGGTGACGCAATGCGTGAGCCGACAGTACCAGAAAATAAACGGCCATCGCCTCGATGATCAGTATAGCAACATCATTACCCATTGTATCAACAATCTTTCTTGAATCTGGGGATTCATGTCCCGGAACGATTCAGGATCATTTACCTTGAAATTTCGTTGTTCGCTCAAGAACCTGCAATCGCCCGGGTCAACGCCGACTGCAGGTCCGCCCGCTGATACGGTTTGTGCAGAAAAGCCTGAGGAAGTTCTGATTGTGCGTCTTCCATGACCCGGGCCTCGTCATATCCGCTGACCAGAATCACGGGGACATTCGGCCGAATATGACGCATGGCCTGAAGGATTTCCCATCCGCTCATCCCCGGCATGGTCAGATCCAGCAGCACACAGCGGATCTTATCCTGCTTTTCTGCAAAAAGATCCAGCGCTTGCCGGCCATCCGCCGCTGCAATCGTATCCCATCCAAAATGATTCAACATGGCCGCAGACATATTTCGAATCATGGGTTCATCGTCAACAACCAGAATCGTGCCCAGTTTCTGACCCGGTTCTTCCACCGCTAATCCGGTTTTTCGCGGATGCTGCGGGGCCTCAGACACCAGTGGCAGATATACACAAAACCGGGAACCTTTGCCAGGCTCGCTCTCCACGGTCATGGTCCCGCCATGGGCTTTGACGATTCCCAGGGCCACTGGCAAACCCAGCCCCCGTCCCGTAAACCGGGTCGTAAAAAACGGATCAAACATCTTTTCGAGTGTATCCGCATCCATGCCCGAACCCGTGTCCTGGACCGAAATACAGGCATACGTCCTGGCCTCAGCCTTCCAGTCCGGTGGATAGAACCGCAAATGGTCCATTTCCGATCCTGATTTTACACTGACATTGACTCGAATTTCGCCATTTTGATCGGTGATGGCTTCTTCGGCATTGTTCACCAGATTGGTCAAGACCTGTCGGATCTGTTCCGCATTTCCCTGAATGACGGGATGCGTATCACCCATATCGAAATAGATATTCAGGGTTTCCGGCAGCCTGGATTGCACGTCCCGGCAGAGATCCATCAATACGATCGGCTTTCGTTCGGAAATGCTCTGCCCCAGATAAGACAGCATGTGTCCACTGAGATCGGCCGCTCGCCTTGAAGCGCTCATGGCCTCGGTCATGTTGAACCGGAACTCCGAATCGACTGGGAGTGACATCAGGGCCATTTCCAGGTTTCCCATCACAATGGCCATCAGGTTGTTGTAGTGATGGGCTATGGCGCCAGCCATACGCGCCAGACTTTCGGCCTTCACCATCTGTTGACGCTGCCGGTCAAGTTCGAATTTCTCCTCCTCGATCTTCCGCCGTTCCGTGACATCCCGCCCCATGGAAATAATGCTCTTGGGTTTTCCTCTGGCATCCCGGATCAGTGATACAGAATACTCGGTGGGGATCAGGGTGCCGTCTTTGGATATCAATGACAACTCAACAATCGCATGCCCTGTCGTCAACAGGTTTTTGGTGACCCCTTTGGCCTTGTCAAGATCCGCCTGGCCATACCAGTCCTCAGGGGCTTTTTTGGCAGCAATCTCTTCATCGGTGAAGCCGCTCTGTTGTCTAAAGGCACGATTCCATCGCAGCGGCTTTCCGGTGTTCGGATCAAAGATAAAGAGGGTGTCCACCATTGTGTTCATGATTTGTTCAGTGAACTGCTGCTCTTCCCGCAGGGCCTTCTCCCGACGCCGCAACTTCTTTTCCACCCGTTTCCGCTCAAAGGCATATCGAATGGTTCGATCCAGAAGTTCCGGTGTGATCGTTTTCTTGAGCAGATAATCCTGCACACCACCCTCGATGGCTCCCAAGGCGATTTGGTCATCATCCTGTCCGGTGAGAATGATGATCGGTTCATCCAGGGCGACGCCGAGAATCTCGAAAGCGGTTCCAAGTCCCTGGCTGTCCGGAAGACCCAGATCGCTCAAAATCATATCGCACCGTTTGGCTTCAATCACCGCCAGTGCTTCAGCAAGGGTCTGCACCCAGACAATATGATAGTCACGGTTCAAATCAACCAGCATCTCTTTATACAACCGGGCATCTCCCGGATTGTCTTCGACAAGCAGGATTTCAATGGGTGAACCAACCTGGGACTTCATGAAATTGTATCTCCTTTCAGGCTGTCCGAAATGGGAAGGGTGAACCAGAACACAGTCCCTTTATCAGGTTCGGACTCCACCCAGATGCAGCCGCCGTGCCGCTCGACAATGCGCTTGCATAGCGCAAGCCCGATCCCGGTACCCGGATAGGCCTGCCTGGTGTGAAGTCTTTGAAAAATGGTAAAGATGCGGTCGAAATATTTGGGATCCATGCCGATGCCGTTGTCCTGAACCGAGAATATCCACATGGTTTCCTGCTGCCTGGACGAAATATGAATCCGGGGGATATCATCGGGTTTTCGGAATTTGATGGCGTTTCCGATCAGGTTCTGAAAAACCTGGGTCAGTTGGATACGGTCGGCATACACCTCGGGAAGATGATCATGTGTAATCCGGGCGCCAGTTTCCGTAATGGTGGCTTCAAGGTTTGAAAGGGCTTCCATCAGCACCTCCTGGCTTTGAATTTGGGTGCGAGGCTGTCCCTTTGTGGTCACCCGGGAGAAGCTTAACAGATCCTGAATCAACTGCTGCATGCGATTGGCGCCATCAACCGCGTAGTGGATAAAATCCCGGGCATCCTGATCCAGTTTGTCGGAGTAGCGCCTGGCCAGAAGCTGGGTATAGCTGGACACCATTCGAAGAGGTTCCTGAAGATCGTGGGATGCCACATAGGCAAACTGTTCCAGCTCCCGGTTGGAGCGCTGAAGCTCCGCATGGGCCTGGTTCAGCCGGGCTTCCGCAAACTTTCGTTCGCTGATATTCAAACCGGTTCCAATCAAAAGCTTCTTCCCGCCGATTGATACATTCAGTCCGGTGAAGTAATAGGGTGTCCGTTTTCCGCTTCGGGAAATCAGATCCGCATCTACAAAATCTTCTCCAAGGGTGAACGCATTTTGAATTTTTTCGGCGACCCGGTTTTTGTCTTCGTCCTGGAACAGATCCAGCGGACTCATTTTCCGTATCACCTCCGGCGGATATTCAGTCACTTTTTCGAAATTTTGATTCCAGCGGATAAAATGGCCTGTTTCATCAAACAGATAAAATATGCCGGGAAGACTGTTGATGAGCGAATCTGAAAAATTTCTCTCTTCCAGCACCTCATCCCGGGATACGGTTGTTGTTTTCAGGTCCCGGGTCATGCGGTCAAACGCCCGGGACAGATCGCCAATTTCATCCAGTGCCGTGGTGCCGACAACATGATCCAGATTGCCCCTGCCAATCTCCTCAGCACCCTTTGCCAGTTTCCGGATGGGCCGAATCAGTGTCTGGGAAAAGAAAACCGCAAACAGCGAGATCGCCAGTGCGGTCACTCCGGCAACACCGGTTACGGTCCATCCAAACCGGATAATGGGCTCATAGGCTTCGGACTGGTCCAGCTCCGTCAGAATGCACATCTGGTATTGGGGCAGCCAGTTGTAGGCGCCGATGACTGCCTCACCCCGGTAATCCGTATAAAACCCCACACCATCTTTTCCGGACAGACCGGCATTGACCCCTTCTGATCTTACCGCTTTTTTAAGAGCATAGTTTTTGCCAAAGCGGGGTTCAGTGACAAAAAAATTGAACGAGTTGACCAGATAGGTATCCTCGGTCCGGCTTTCACCACTTCTGGTTGCCATGATTCTGGAAAGCTCGGTCAAGTCGAGTCGTCCCGCCAATACGGCAATCAGGTTGCCCTGTTTGTCCCGTATCGGCGTACCGATGGTCATGGTTGCCTGTTCCAATCCCTGTGAATAATATATATTCTGGATATAAGTCTGCTTTTTGCCCTCGACATAATATGCCTGGGTGTCGCGATATTTGCCTTCCTGACGGCTATCGGAAGACGCCATCACAATGCCGTGAATGGGACAAAGAATAAACAGCTCGGAGAAATTACCATATTTCAGTCGCGGCAGTAGATGATCTGAGATCAGATTTTCTTTTGCCTTCAAAAACTCGGAATTCGCGATATCATGAGACATCAGCGAGAGTGAATTTTGCCATATCAAAGGGCGTTGCGCCAGTTCTTCAATACTGGTTTTGTTACCCGCTATCCACCGGTTTAACTCGCTGCTTTTCAATATATTGGTGGAAATCAGATGATTGATGCTGTCTTGTTCGATAATCCGCCGGCCGGTCTGGAAGGCCAGGGTCCCGACGATGGCAACGGGCAGGATAGCCAGCGCCAGGAAGAGGAGGGGCAACTTGATTCTGAGCTTCATTTTGGATTTCCATTGTAGAATTCTTTCAGGAATCGCAGGGTGTAGGCGTTGTTCACATCAATCGGTGCTGTCAGAAGGCCATGATTCATCATCAGATTCGCCATTTCCTGCCAGATTTCCGGTGTCATCCAGCCGATAACATCCACGCCGGTGTGAACCAGCGGCAGCATGGCCTCCATCATGGCGGTCTGGAGAACCGGATCGGCAATTTTGGCATATTTCAGGGTAATCTCCACGGCCTTTGGGTAATCCTCGACCGCATCCCGCCAGCCTTTCAGGGTTGCCTTCAGAAACCGGAGAATCAGATCGGGATATTGATCGATTAAACTATCAGTTGTAACCAGTGTGTCAGAGAAAAAGCGTATACCATATTCGCTTGGCCAGATCAGATTCAGCTTCAGACCCTTCTGCTTCATTTTTATTAGGCCACCTGTCGAAAACGCGGGGGTGACGTCGATTTCACCTTTGGAAAATGCGGTATACTCTGGATCATAAGTGGCGATATTAATCCTGGAGATGTCTATTCCCAGTCGTTTCGTCAGTGAATTTAACTGAAGCTCGAATTCCGGAGTCGCACCACTTGTATTACCCAATGCGACCGTCTTTCCAATGAAATCCGAAGGGCGAAAAATACCGGAATCCGCCAGAGCAGCAAAGACCACGGCACTGCGTCGGTAGATGGCGGCAAGCGCTTTAATGGGTTTACCCTGACTGCGTTGAATCAGGATATCCTCCGGCGACATGACGCCGAAATGAGCTCTGCCCAAAAGAATATTCTGAGCCAGGTTTATTCCCTGTCCACCTTCCAAAAAGGTAATCTTGATGTTCTCTCCGGCATAATATCCCTTTTCCTGAGCCACATAAAAGCCGGCAAACTGGGCCTGATGAACCCATTTCAATTGAAGCGTCACCTCATCCGGCGTTTTGGGTGGTGCGGATGTATTGCAGCCAAACAGGAAAAGACTCAATATGATCCATTTGGTGGTAGATGTCCGTATCATTCGGCTCATATTCAGTTTCCCTTTAAAATCCCTGATTCTACTCAGATATTGGTGGCGCTTTCATGCAACCCCGCCATGACCCCAAACTTTTTGCACGGTTACAGTCTCATGATATGCCGGTTTTTCCGGTTACGGTATCCCCGAATTGAAATGATCAGAATCGGAACACACAGGAATAACGCATCGTCCATCATTCCCGGTGAAAAATCTGGCATGAAATAATACAGGATGCCTCCCATGAGAAGACTGGTCCGCAGCGCCCTGCCATAACCCATGAACGTGAATATTCTGAAAAATATCATCCACAGAAAGGTCCAGAAACAAAACTGAATCAAATCCGCAATCAGCCTGTACGGGTATGGAATCAAATCCGTCAGGGAATCAAAAGCGTCCCGGAAAGAGGACGTTTCCTGTTGAAGCCGTATGGCCATGACATCCTGAATGGTCATGGCACCATCGATGTAGGTGCCGGCCGGGATCAGCCTGTCCAGCGTAAATGCGGACCCTCTTTTGTGAAGGCTGTCATTTGTCCGGGCGAACGGGAGTTGGAGCGCATCCCGCACCAGCAAGAAGCCCCCGAAACAGAAGACCACCAGCAGTAGCACCAGCAGAATTACCTGAGCCGTGTTTTTATTCATCGTGTGTTTATCCTTGTTCCAGTCCACCACACCCCGACCTTCCGTCATCTCATCTCAGCCTGTTTATCCAGCACATCGCGCACTTTGGCAGCCAGGCTTTTACCCGTAAACGGTTTCTGTAAAAAATTGACGCCTTTTTCCAAAACCCCGTGGTGGGCGATCACGTCGGCAGTATAGCCGGACATATACAGGACACCGATATCCGGCCGAAGACCTGTCAGTTTATCTTTTACAGCCTTCCCATTCATTTCTGGCATGACCACGTCGGTGATCAATAGATGAATCGGGCCATTGTGGTGTTCTGCCAGAGTCAGCGCGTCACCGGGTAACGCCGCTGCAATCACCGTATATCCCATACTTTCCAGGATCTTCCGGCCAAGATCCAGAATCGATTGTTCATCCTCCACCAGAAGGATGGTTTCGGAACCGTGACGCGGCATCAAATCATTTGTCGATAGGGATGGTTCGGATGTCTGAGAAGTCGCTGGCAGATAAATCCGGAATGTCGTACCGATTTCCGGCTCGCTGGAAACATTGATGAATCCATAGTTCTGTTTAACAATGCCAAATACGGTTGCAAGCCCCAGCCCCGTGCCCGTACCCGGCGCTTTGGTTGTAAAAAATGGCTCGAAAATACAGGAAATCGTTTGGTGATCCATACCACAGCCATTATCGCTGACCGCCAGCATCACATACTTTCCGGGAATAAAATCGGTATGGATGGTACAATAGGTTTGATCGAACACCACATTTTCGGTTTCGATGGTGATCTTACCCACCCCGGAAATGGCATCTCTGGCATTAACCAGCAGATTGGCCAGAAGCTGATCAATCTGGGACGGGTCAAGTTTGACGTTCCACAGATCATCGCCCGGTATCCAGACCAGATCGATGTCTTCACCGATCAAGCGGGAAAACATGTTCAACATGCCGGACACGGTTTCGTTCAGATCCAGAACCACGGGATTCACGGTCTGTTTTCGGGCAAAGGCCAGTAACTGACGAACAATTTCCACAGATCGGAACGCAGCCTCTTTGACCTCTTCCAAATCCAGAAGGGCCGGATGATCCCCTGACAGTTTCATGGCCGCGATGTCGGTGTATCCCAGAATCACATTCAACATATTGTTGAAATCATGGGCCACGCCACCAGCCAGTCGCCCCACGGATTCCAGCTTCTGGGCCTGATGCAATTGCATCTCAAGGGTCTTTTCTGCTGTAATATCTTCTTTGACCGCCAGAAAGTGAGTGATGGCTCCCGTTGTATTTCGAATGGGCGAGATGGACGCCCGTTCCCAGAAAAACGTCCCATTCTTCCGCCGGTTATGGAACTCCCCGCGCCAGATTCGACCCGATGTAATGGTCTCCCACAACCCGCGGTATTCCCCGGCCGATGTTTCACCGGATTTCAAAATGCGCGGATTCTGTCCTTTTACCTCATCAAGCGTATATCCGGTTACCTGAGTGAATTTGGGGTTGACATACTCGATATTGCCCGCAATATCGGTTATCTCCACAGAGACCGGACTCTGCTCCACGGCCCGCGACAGCTTGATCAGATCTTCTTCGGCTTTCTTTCGATCCGTGATATCGATATTGACCACAACGGCAGCCTCGACCCGCCCGTCATCATCCAGAACCGGCGCGGTGTAGTTCAGAATGATTTTCGTTTGACCATCAAAGGCCTCAATCTCCAGTTCTTCGTCCATGACGGTGATGCCGTTATTGATCGAATGGGACAATGCCCAGTCATCAGGAGCAATGTCTTCTCTGGACGGCAGTCTGCGGGCTTTGAACACCCCATATTCCTTCTGCCCCACAAGGGGCTCTGCCCCCCATATTTGACTCCCGGCTTTATTGGCCTTGATCAACTTGCCATTTTTATCCGCGATCCAGAGCCCAACCGGTAGAATTTCAAACACCTTGTTCAACAGATTTTCGCGACGCTGTAACTCCTTTTCGACCCGTTTCCGTTCAAGGGCATATCGAATCGCGCGACCAATCAATTCAGGCGTGACCGTGTTCTTGACCAGGTAATCCTGCACACCGGCCCGGATCGCTTCCATCGCAACCTGGTCATCATCCTGTCCGGTCAGAATCATGATCGGGATGTCGGATGCATTCGAGATGAGTGCGGATGCGGTTTCAAGCCCCTGGCTGTCCGGGAGACCCAGATCACTCAGAATGAGATGACACCGCTTGTGTGCAATCTCTTCCAGTGCCTGGCCAAGCGTCTGCACCCAGGTAATCTGATAGCCGTCCAGATCGCGAAGCATCTCGCGGATCAGCCGTGCGTCTCCGGGATTGTCTTCGATCAAGAGCAACGTCTGTTCTTTCATACCCCCTCCTGCCCCGGTCCATTTGGAAGTTTGACAATCGTCAGCCAGAAGTCCTTGATCGATTTGACAACTTTAATGAACTGATTCAGATCGATGGGTTTGGTGATGTAGCAGTTGGCATGAAGGTTGTACGATTTAAAAACATCAGCCTCGCTGCTGGATGTTGTCAGAATCACGACAGGAATTCGTTTCAGATTGGCGTCATTTTTGATTATTGCCAGAACCTCCCGACCATCCATTCTGGGCAGATTGAGATCCAGCAAAATCAGATCGGGTCTTGGAACCTGTGCATATTGACCCTCTTGATGTAAAAATTCCATGGCCTCCACGCCATCCGAGACATGATACAGGGTGTTTCGCATCTTGCTTTCCCGCAGGGCTTCTTTGGCCAGACGGGCATCTCCCTCGTTATCCTCGACGAGAAGTATTTCAACGGGTGAACCGATTCTAGTGCTCATGATGATGTGTCTCCTTGTAACGACTCAGGTGTATTGGGGTGGGGCACACAGGCACAAATTTTTTTTGCCTGTGCATTGCACGGGGGTGTAAATCAACCCCGTTGCAGGGCTTGATTTACACCTGTTTTTCGCCTTCCTGGCGTATATTCAGGTATATGGAATACCTTGGTGATAGTCAACCGATTACAACGTCTCCGAAAGCCAACCCCCGATTTGTGCAAGGGTCTTTGAAAGCCCGAACAGGGGGCAACGTGGCAAAGGCACTGAGGCACAAAGTTCGGTAAACTTGCCTGGCCGGTTTTTCCGCAGCGGCATCAATCCTAACCCAGTTCAAATGTGGTAACGCCAAAAAGTCGATGAAACGGCAGCTCGGGAAACACACCCGTGTACATTCGGGCCGTCTCAAAAACAGCGTTCATCCCGTGCCGTTCTGCCAGTTCAACCGCCAGGCGATTTACTTCCGGCGGATCGAAATAAATCGGTTCATTCTGTTTGCGGGTGGCTTTTAACGCAATAAATAGCGATTCGGCCAGATACCGGTTATCTGCAAATAATGGCCCGATCTTATAGCCTGTCCGGCAAACGCGAATCATGCCATAACCCGCCAGCACGCCATTTTCCATGATACCCAGGGCCGAACTGTCTTTCTGGGATATCCAACAGTGGAGAAAGTGTTTCCGGTTGTCCGGAAAAAACAGTCTGTCATAATTCACAATATCCTCAAATGGCACGTCTGACAGGGGTACGATGCTCGGGTTTTTCGAAACATCGCCTCCTCCCGCCCCTTCGTACCGGATATTTCGATAGGCCAGTTGGAATCCGGATTTCCGGTAATTATCCTGTTGCGCAATCACGCCATCCAGGCCGATATTGCGCCCTCTCAGATATTGCAGTGCGGCATTCCATATCCGTAGCCCATATCCTTTTCCCCGATATTCCGGGCGGACAATATAAAATCCGATAAAACCAAATGTATTTCCATATCTGACCGCAGAAATCGTTGCGACAGGTTCACCATTCAGCAGGCCGATGAAAAATCCGTTCGAATCGGCCGCATAAAAACAATCGGTATCATATCGTCCTGGATTCCATCCCTCTTTTGCAGCCCATTCAACCGCAATGTCCACTTCATTTCGCGTCATTGTACGAATGTGATATTCCGGTTTCATCATGGTTACCTCCTTGAAATCATGCGTTTGTGCCCCCCACCCCGCTGGAAAGGGGTTAAAGGGCTATCTCCTTCCTGCTGCTTTCCCGAAATCATTATCTTAAAGGCTATCGTTTACTGAAAAACATTGAAAGTTCATGTTCAATCATTTAAATGTTGACATTAAAGCCTCTCAATCAATTTAACAAGAGGGCGGGTCATAAATTCGCAGACAGTGCATCCGGTGAAAATGGTATCGAGAATCATCAATGAAACCCGTTTGACAGAACAGGAGCGCAAATGAAATACATCGTATGGGCAGTTTTTCTGTATATGAGCGTTTTGGGGAATTGTGTTGATGCGGATGACACCCTTTCTGTAAGCGATGCCACTCAGGCATGTTTGGACTGCCATTCCTCATTTCATCCCGGAATTGTGGAAGACTGGAAAAAAAGCCGGCACCATCAGACCACGCCGGAAAAGGCGATGGCCGCGACCGGTCTGTCAAAAAAAATCAGCGCGACCCAGATTCCCGAGGAATTACAGAAAACTCCGGTAGGATGTGCGGAATGCCATACCCTGAATTCAAAATCCCATACAGACAGTTTTGAGCATAATGGATTCGATGTTCATGTCGTGGTCACACCCAACGACTGTGCAACATGCCATACGGTGGAACGCAGCCAGTATGACCAGAACATCATGGCGCATGCCTGGCAGAATCTGGCAGGCAATCCGGTTTATCAGGATCTGCAGCGCACGATCATCGGTCTCCCTGAGATCAAAAACGGCAAAGTCCTCTTTGGCCCGTCAGACCCGGTTACCGAAGCCGAAGCATGCTATTACTGTCATGGAACAAAATTGGTCGTCAAGGGACTTGAAAAGCGTGATACCGAGGCCGGTGAACTGGAATTTCCAGTCATCGAAGGCTGGCCCAATCAGGGTGTGGGTCGAATCAATCCGGATGGCAGCAAGGGCGCGTGCACGCCCTGCCATACCCGTCATTTGTTTTCCATGGAAACCGCCCGAAAACCCGCAACCTGCAAGGAATGCCACAATGGGCCGGATGTCCCGGCCTACAAAGTATATGACAACAGCAAGCATGGAAATCTGGCATCGGCCCATTCGGGAAAATGGAATTTCGATGCAACCCCCTGGACCATTGGAAAAGATTTTTCCGCACCCACCTGCGCCGCCTGTCACATCAGCCTGTTGAGCAACACGGACGGCAATGTGGTTGCGGAGCGAACCCATCGGATGAGCAACCGGCTGACCTGGCGGATATTTGGCCTTCCGTATGCCCATCCTCAGCCGAAAAACCCGGATACGTCAATCATTCGGAATAAGGATGGCCAGTCCCTGCCAAGCGATCTGGACGGCGGTTTTGCACCGGAATTTCAGATCGATGAACCCGAGCGCGCCAAACGGACAGCGGCCATGCAGACCATATGTAAAAGCTGCCACGACACATCCTGGGTCACCGGTCATTGGGCTCGTTATGAACATACCATTCAGAGAACAAACGCCGTCACAAAGACTGCGACGGATCTGATGCGGGAAATCTGGAAAAAAGGGTTGGCCGAGGGCCCGGAAAAAAAGGCCAGCCTCTTTGATGAACCGATTGAACGGATGTGGAGCGGTACCTGGCTGTTTGACGCCAACAACATCCGGTTCACCTCGGCCATGGCCGGCGGCGGAGACTATGGCGTCTTTGCAGAGGGATATTACAATCTGTCCCGCAGACTGACGGAAATGAATGCGTGGATGAAAAAGTGATCTGAAACCGAAAAAATCGAACCCGATGAAGCCATTTGTCTACCTGATTCAATCTGAAGCCCGAATGCCGTACGACAACCTGCCGGATGAAAACAATGATATCATTCTGCTGACCTGGGGGGTGCCATCGAATCGTCCGGGAAGCCTTTTTTATCCTGAAAGCTCCTGGAACGAGGGACGAAACCGGCTTCTGGCAGAGGCACTTGGGCGTGTTCGGGAAAGCGGAGAAAATTATCTGTATTTCATTTTCCTGGATGAAGACATTGCGATCAAGGAAGATACGGATCTGGCAAAACGGCTGGGTATTCCCCTGACTGGAAATCCCTTCCGGACCTTTGAGGCCTGTCTTCTGGAATGGGAGCCGGCAGTGGGTTACACCCGGTATTCCTGGCAGCATACCGAGCCGGATTGTGAGGTGAATCTGGGTTATAATTTCGATGCCATGATGAATGCCTTCCACCATGAAACCCTGTCCGTCCTGCTCCCCTATTACACCGGATTTGACGCGGAATCCTGGCTGTACTCCCAGCATCTGATCAACCATCTCTGTACGCTTTTCTATCATTCGCACCGCATTCAGTTCAATCTCATTCTGACCCGAAATAAAAGCCGACGCGCCTATTCACAGCGCAAGCGGTACTGGCATATACCGGCCACATTTCTGGCCAATGCGATAACATCGAATCTCGTAGATCGACTGAACCTGATAAATCCCAACACGGTGTCCCCGGAATCCGGCCATCCGATGAAAAAACAAAATTCCTATACGGTTGCTGAAACAACGGTAAAGATCCATTTTGATGGCCATCATCCGTTTATGTATCATCGGCAAAACGAACTGAATCGGCCGCAAACCCCGATGACCGGTCCGCACCAACGATTTGCCGTTTGCATGTCTGGCAGTTGCCGGGGTCTTTCAAAAACCTGGAAAAACATTCGTGACAATCTCTTGAGCCGGCTTCCGGAATATGACCTGTTCATCGCTGCACCGGATGACAGCCATGCTCACCATGCAAGCCTGTTGAATCCAGCCGGTTTGTGTATTGAAGCGGACCATCCCATGGATGAAAGCCATCTGATCAATGGGAAAAACTGTATGCTCAAAACGGGCGTTCAGAAATATCTTCAGCAGTTAAACGGTCTGAAACAGGTCAGCCACCTGCAAACAGACCATGCCCGTGAAACCGGCACAGTCTATGACGCCATTATTCGCTGCCGACCCGATGTGATGTATGTCCGGCCGGTGGAAAATCTGGCCTTTCTGGATCTACGGTATCTGTATTGCCCGGATTTTCATCAGTTTGATGGCATGAATGACCGGTTTGCCGTTGGCCGGCCGTGTGATATGAATGTTTATATGAATAAACTTGACGAATTTCATGATTATGTTACAGACTGGTTTCGGGGCAATCCCAATGCGCCCCTGGTCAGTGCGGAAATGTTTACCGCAGGCCATTTAAGAAACCATGGAATTCGGGTTCGAACCCTTCCGGTTCATTTCAACCGGGTCAGAGATCATGGGGTCAAGCATGATGTTCCAGTCAAATAGACAATCCAATGATATCCACCAGATCAAGCGGCTGGTCGTGCTGCCGTTTAAAAAATCCCTTGAAATTGCCATCAAAAGCATTCGTGTGCGGTTTTTTCGCTCCATGATCACCACCATCAGCCTGATACTGGCCGTATCGTTTCTCAGCTTTACGACGGTCAGCACCGAAATGGTCAATGGTCTTTTATCTGACGGAAATCCGGAATGGCGACAGGCATTGATCCGGTCCGGCTATGATATCCGGCCGGAACAGACCAGCGTCAGCAGCAGCCCCAAGCAGCGATGGATCATTTTTCTGTCTCTTCTGGCCTGCGTGGTGGGCATCGTGAATTCGCAACTGATGGCGGTTACCGAGCGCTTTCGGGAAATCGGCACCATGAAATGCCTGGGAGCTCTGGACAGCTTCATTCTCAGACTATTTCTGCTGGAAGCAGGCATTCAGGGTATTATCGGCGCCGGAGCTGGTGCCAGTGTCGGCGCGCTGGCTGCAATTTTGAACGGATGGATTCGCTATGGACATGCGTCCCTGTTTCAATTGTCCTGGGCTGAAACCACGATTTCTGTCATGGCATCGATCGGAGTCGGATGCCTGCTCAGCCTGATCGGGGTCATGTATCCGGCATGGGTTGCAGCCAGAATGCAACCGGTTGAGGCCATGCGGGCGGAACATTAAAGATGAAAGGGATTTCACCGTGAATTCACAGTCAGACAGCAGCATTACGCTGATGGAATATGCCCTGGGTCAGGAACAGGTGGAACGTATTGAGCGCCTTCTCCAGACCGATCTCATCGATATCGGCGTCCATTTTGTGATGCTGATTGACATGGCCGGAAATGTGATTGCAATCTGCGATAATGGAAAAACCCGAATCGACGCCTATTCTCTGGCTGCTTTGTCCGCAGCCAATTTTGGCGCAGTGGAGGCCATGGCCAGGCTGGTTGGCGAAACGGAATTTACACTGCTGTTTCATAAGGGCGAACAGGAAAGTCTTCATTTTTACAAAATCAATTCGGATTTGCTGCTGATCACCCTTTTTGGTCGGGATATCACGCTGGGTCTGCTGCGCATGAAGGCTGCAGGTACGGCCCAACGGATTCGGGATATCTGGAAATAACATCGCCAGTGCAGGTAGGGATGTTAAAAATACTGAAATACTGTTTATGAATAAAGAATCTCTGATTTCAGATAAAATCTCGAATATCGTCATGCCGGACTTGATCCGGCATCCAGAATATAACGATCTGGATTGCGGCTTTCGCCGCAATGACGGGAAAACTGTATTTTAACAAATTCGACATCCCTTAACGGTCATGATCCGGTAGGTTCACCGCTTTTCAACTGAATTCAGTTTTTGCATTTTCACGGTAAAGGATGGATGTTTTGGCATTTATCAATATGAAAAATCGGGAAATTCAGGCCAAGATCGTGTACTATGGCCCGGGAAGAGGGGGCAAAACCACCAATCTGGAATATATTTACAGACTTTTCCGGGAACGGATTCCGTCAGAGATGGTCAGCATCAAGACACATGGTGACCGGACGCTTTTTTTTGATTTTTTACCGTTTGAGGTTGGAAAAATCAAAGGCTATAATGTGAGAATCCTGTTATACACCGTTCCGGGTCAGGTCAAATACGATGCGACCAGGCGACTGGTTTTAAAAGGTGTTGACGGCGTAGTGTTTGTCGCAGACTCACTGGTGGTTCAACGCGACCGAAACATTCAATCGTTTCAAAATCTTCAGGAAAACCTGATCGCATACCGAAAAGATATCACCAAAATCCCCCTTGTGATCCAATACAACAAGCGGGATCTGATCGATCAGGAAATTCCCGTCTTATCGATTGAAACCCTTGAATCCGACCTGAATTCGCTCTGCAAGGCGCCCTCGATTTCCGCCAGCGCATTGACAGGAGACAATGTCGTTCCGACCCTGAAAAAAATCATTTCCCTGACAATGGCCTCTTTGCAGAAAGCCTTATAACCGGAGGGAATACATGGCAGAAGACCCATCATCCTTTCAATATTCATCCGCCAGATTATCCGAACCGGAACCCGGTTCCGAATGGGAACCGGATTCCTCCGATATGCTGCAGTCCGTGAAGCAGTCCCCACTGCAACCGCTCAAAGCCATCGTCCTCTCATTGGACTGGGAAATTTCGGACGATACGATTTCCAGTTTTATCGCTGAAATACAAAGGCTTAATACCGTTATGCAGGGAGATGCGGTTGTGCAGAAATTCCTTCAGCTTCTGGATTCCCTGGGGAAATATGTATTCAAACGAAAAAATACCATTCATCCCGACTCGATACGATTGCTGCATTCGGCATATAAGGGACTGGAGGAGGTTCTGTTAAACGCTGATATGGATGAGTTCAGCCGGCGAAGTCTGTTGTTCGATCAACTGACCGAATACCGGAAGTTAAAGGAAAAGGTATCGGCCCGGCCTCAAGAACATGATTCAAAACCAGTGACGAAACCATTTGTGACGGAGGGGATATCCGAATCCGATTCCAAAGCGGCAATCCCTGTTTCAATGACGGACACATTTGGACGGAAGTCAGATCCACCGGTTTCAGAAACCGCGACGTCTGCAACGATGACGCATCTGGAACCCCATGAGGCGTTCAGTCTGGCTATCGATGAGATAAAACACATGATTCAGGCTGAATTCCGCGCGCTTCGTGCGGAAATCCATCTATGGCGCATGGAGAAGTAAGGGGTTGCATTTGCATTTTCACAGCCAAAACGACAAAGGACGCGATTGTGGAATCTCCTGAAATATTGATTGTTGACAATGATCGTCTCTTTCTGGACCTGATGTGTGAACTCCTGGAAAATGCCGGATTTCGGATTCGAACCGCCAAAGACGGCAAAGAAGCATTGGATGCCATCAAAACCTATTCACCGGATATTCTGTTTACGGATTTGGTCATGCCCAAAATATCCGGAGAACAACTCATTCGATATATTCGGGAAGATCCCGCATTGAAACATACGATCATTGTCGTGGTCTCCGCCGCCATTGTCGAGTACAATAAATATGAGGAGATTCATGCGGACTACTTTGTCGCAAAATGCGATATTAAGCTGTTCAGTCAAAAAATTGAAATATTATCCCGGATTCTGAAAGAAAAACAGCATTCCATTCACCGGTCCTTTCTGATCGAAAAATCGGTTCACAGCCGAAAAATCGTTCAGGAGCTGATGACCAGCCGAAACGCCGTACTCAAAATCATGAACAGCGTAAAAGCGGGCATTCTGGTTTGCGATCCCGATCATATGGTTCTGGATGCCAATCATGCCGCAGAAACGCTTTTGGACATCGCGTTCAGCCAGGTGCTGGGAGCAAAAATTGAAAACCTGTTTCCGGAAGCGGATCGCAAGGCCGTTGATGAAGGGGTTCAACAAAGTTTTGACGGGAAAGCCCAACTTTCAGAACTGAATACAAAAATTGGAAATAAATTTATTGAAATCCATTTTTCATGTATCGATGATCCGTCCGAAGGCCGTTCGCCATGCGGGTTGATTCTCCTGTATGACATCAGCCATCAGAAAGAGATTGAATCGCGTCTCGAAAAACGGGTGTTTGAACTGGACCGGATCAACCGGCGGATCGAAAAGCTCCAGGGTTATCTGGAATCTGCCGCACAGGTTGCCTCGCTGCTGCTGAAACCGGGAGAACTGAATGAAAAGATCGATCACATCCTGGAGATGATGGGAAAGGCTGCGGACGCTGGTCGGGCCAGCATGTTTTTACTGGAAACAGGCGTTTCAAATGACATGCTTTTCAAACGGATATCGGACTGGTGGAACCCAGCCGTTTTGCCGGATGAGATTCGGGAAGAATGGCGGGATCAATCCGAACCTGATTTTCCTGTGGAATGGATTCAGCTCCTGGCTTCGGATCGAATTGTCACCGGTGCAAACACAAATTTTTCCCATCAAACCGCGACATGGATGAATCACCGCGGCGCCAAGGGAATCCTGATGATTCCCCTGGTCATTCAAGGCGATTTAATGGGCATTGTCGTGTTTGACAACCGGTTGGATGACACCCCCTGGCCTCAGGCCGAAGTCAATCTGCTGAGGCAGACAGCAGATTCCTTGGCCAGCGCTGTCGAATTTGAAAAAACCCGCCAGGATAAAACCCGGCTGATGCATCACCTGCAGCATTCGGAACGAATGAAATTTCTGGGAGAAATATCAGCCGGGTTATCCCATAATTTTCGCAATATCCTGGCTGGAATCATGGCCAACTGCGAATTGCTTCAACTGAAACATTCCGGGGATGAATCCATTCAAAAATCCGTTAATGCCATTCTGAATCTATCCAGGTCCGGATCGGATCTGATTGGCGGCCTGCTGAAGTTTTCCCGAAAACCGGTCAACCGGGATAAGCGCATTGTGAATCTGGCAGAGATTCTTGATGACAATTACCGAATCATGATGTCTTCGTTTCCCAGAAACATCACCATTCAAAAAAAATGGCCGGCCTCCCTGATTACCGATGGAGACGCGGCTGAACTCAGCCAGATTTTCATGAATATCCTGATCAATGCACGGGATGCCATGCCCGATGGCGGGGAGCTTCGAATCGAAGCCAGAACGGATGATCAGCATATCCGGATTCAGATTACCGATGACGGTTGCGGTATGGATGAAGAAACCGCCAGACGCATTTTTGATCCGTTTTTTACCACAAAAGATCCGGGAAAAGGAGTCGGACTGGGAATGTCGACAGCGTACGGGATTGTTCATCATCATGGTGGCGACATTCAGGTATTTTCCCAACCCGGCCTTGGAACGGTTTTTACCGTCATCCTGCCCGCAATGACGGCCAAAAAACCGGAAAAGGTGGTGCCTGAACCGGCTGCGACCCCCGGAAATGAACAGCATATTCTGATCATTGATGACGATTCGATACTGTTGACATCCCTCAAGGATCTTTTGACCGAATACGGCTATCATGTAACCATTCAGACGTCCGGATTGAATGCGGTTGAACGCTATCAGTCTTCCCATGTGGATGTTGTCCTGTTGGATCGGAACATGCCGGGAATGGATGGAACAACCCTGGCAAAAAATATACTGTCGATGGATCAGAACGCGAAAATTATTCTGATGTCCGGTTATGATCCGGACGGCCCGGAAAAAATGGATCAGGATCTCAGACAACAGATTCGGGGTTACTTATTGAAGCCGTTCTCCATATCCCGACTGACACATCTCCTTGCCGAGGTTTGCCCGTCATGAGCGCATCGGTAAATTCTGGAAACAGCGAAATTAATCCGTTGATGCGTGAAGCCGATCTGTATCTGGCCATGGGACTTTACGAGGAAAGCCTTAAAATTTATACAGAACTGATTTCCCGGGCTTCAGAGCTGGATCCGGAGCTTCAAAATTCCATTCTTCAGCGTATATCCAGTGCCAGGCAACATCTTCATGAAATCGAAACCGAGATACCTTCCGATTTTTCGACCCGGGATCTTTCAATTCTTCAGCAGAGTCAGGTGCCCGAAGAAACCGTGCAGGATATTATGGAAAGCGCCCAGGCTCTGGTAGAGCTGGGACTGATTAAAGAGGCTGCCGCGGAGTATCAGAAGGCGTTCCAAAAGGAGTTGACCAACCCGGATATTCTGCACCCGTATATGGAGTGTCTGCTCCGATTGATGACGCCCAGGCAGGCCCTGGAGCAAATGCTATCGGTCATTGATCATCAAACTCTGGAAAGCAAAACCAAAGCCAAAATCCTGATGCAGGTCGGAATGGCGCTGGAAAATCACGATCAGAAAGACATGGCGCTGGAGCTGATGAAATCAGCGCTTTCAATGGATCCGGAAAACAGTGATATTGACGCCCGGCTGAATGCACTCCTGATCCAATTGATGCCGGGCTCCCGGTATGATTATCTCATCAATCAAAATTTCATTACCCCCGGCCAACTGCAGCGTGCCCTGACCCAATCCCAGAAATCCCGCAGGAGCGTGGAAGCGGTTTTGATGGATGAATTCCATATTGCCAAAGCCGATATCGGAAAATCCCTTTCCCTGTATTATGGATGTGCCTTCAAGACATTTGATCCCAAAATACCAATGCCGGTCGAACTGGTGGCCAGCCTGAAAAAGTCTTTTCTGCTGCATGACATGTGGGTTCCCATCAGTTGGGGAAAAAGCGGTATTGAAATCATCGTTGACGACCCGCGCGATATCCGCAAAACCGATCATATCCGCGCACTGATCAAATCGCGGAATATCCACATTTATGTCGGAATCAAGGAGGATATCGAGCAGTTTATTCATCATCTGTATCAGCCCCGCCAAATCAGTTCCATGGAAGAACCGATTGATCTGGAAAGCCTGATCCCGGACATTTCTTTTGATGAACCGGATCAATCTGACGAAGAACTGGCGTCTCTGGATGAGAACGCCAGTCAGGTCGTTCGGCTGGTAGATCAGGTTCTGGTAACGGCGTATCGGAAGGGCGTATCCGATATCCATATCGAACCATCCAGTATTACCGGAAAAACCGGAATCCGATTGCGAATGGATGGCGTATGCCAGGAATATTTGAAGGTTCCCAACACCATGGCCAAAGGGATTCTCAGCCGAATCAAAATCATGGCAAACCTGGATATTTCCGAACGCAGGCTGCCCCAGGACGGCAAGATCAGTTTCAGGCGAAAAAACATCCCCGCATTTGAGCTGCGGGTTGCGACCATTCCAACCGCCGGCGGACATGAGGATGCCGTGTTGCGGATTCTGGCCAAAGCAGGCGCCATGCCCATAGAAAAAATGGCCCTGAATGCCCGCAACATGGAAATCATGAAACGAATTCTGGTTCAGCCCTATGGATTGATTCTATGTGTCGGGCCCACGGGGTCCGGAAAAACAACAACGCTTCATGCGGCGCTGGGTCATATCAATAAACCCGGCATCAAAATATGGACTGCGGAAGACCCGATTGAAATCACACAGGAGGGACTCAGGCAGGTTGAGGTCAAACCCAGAATCGGCCTTGACTTTGCCAGGGTGATGCGATCGTTTCTGCGCTCGGATCCCGATGTGATCATGATCGGTGAGATGCGGGATGAAGAAACCGCTTCCATCGGCATCGAAGCATCATTGACCGGACATCTGGTCTTTTCAACCCTTCACACCAACAGTGCACCGGAAACCGTAACTCGGCTGCTTGACATGGGGATGAATCCGCTGAACTTTTCTGACGCATTTCTGGGTGTTCTGGCCCAGAGACTGGTCAGGACCCTGTGCCGAAAATGCATGGTGGCGTATCATCCCACTGCAGAAGAGTTTGAGGATATCGCTGCTGCCTATGGCGTTGAGGCATTTCAAAAAACCGGTATTGTCTGGTCAAAAGATATAACCCTTTACAGACCCACGGGATGCGATGTCTGTTCCGGGAGCGGATATAGGGGACGCATGGGAATCCATGAGCTGATGGAGGGAACCCCTTCCATCAAGCGCATGATTAAAAAACAGGCGTCTTCCGAAGCACTGTTCCTCAAGGCAAGCGAAGAGGGAATGTCAACCTTGAAGCAGGATGCCATACAGAAGGTGCTTCTGGGATTTACCGATATTCGGGAGGTCAATCGTGTCTGTATCGGGTAAACCATGAGGGGTAACGGTATCCGTGAGTTCTAACTTTACCTATCGCTTTCAAGAGCGATATATAATGTTCATTTGCATATTTGGGGGTAAACCGGATATGATTCGTAACCGCTTTCCCGTTATCTGTCACGCTACATAAACAACGGACGACGTTTCACGATTTATGGCTTACGGAAACGCTATGGGCAAGCAGCAAAAAGGAGAACGAGGCAATGCAGAAACAGGCCCTGGTTATTGACAATGACTTTTTTTTTGTTGAATTCCTGTCGGATATTCTCGAAAAAAGGGGCTATGTGGTCAGCAAGGCGTATGATGGTAAAGGCGGCATCACGCGGTTGCGTGAAGGAGCGGTTGACCTGTTGTTTGTGGATATGGTTATGCCCAAAATTGATGGGAAACAGGTAATCCAGTTCACGCGAAAGCAGTTTGCCGCGCATCAATTTCCCATTGTTGCAATTTCCGGCACCATGATTGATAACAATGAGGATATTCAAAAAATCGGGGCCGATTATTATATTGCCAAGGGGCCGATCGAAAACATGGCTGAACACATATCCAATTTCCTGGATATTATCGAGAAGAAGACCATTACGACGGTAGAAGGAATCATCGAGCCTGCAAGGCTGTTTCCCCGGCAATCCACCGCAGAGCTGGTGGATGCGATGGATTTTCAGAAAAGCATATTCGAAAGTATCGGACTGGGCGTGTTTGTGATCGATCGGGATGCGCAGATCATTCGCGCCAATGATCTGGGGCTTGCCATGATCAACAAGCCCATACAGGCTATACTGAACAGCCATGTCAAAAATCTGGTTCCCGAATCGAAAAAAGCTGAACTGGTTTCTGCCCTGAAATTGGTGGCCCGGAATCCAATTAAAAAAAGCGTTTCATTTGAAGTTGATACAGACGATCAGCACCTGCGGGTGATTGTTTCCATACACCGGGTCGGACAGGAAGCCATCGGCTGGATTATTGCCACGGAGGATAAGCGTCAATGGGAAGAACCAGTCTGAAAAACAAGCTGCTTCTGGCTTTTATGGGGTTGCTTTTAAGCGTCATGACTGTCGTAGGCGCTGTCAATTATCTGACCGATAATTTTTACCTGGCACAGGCCGTGTCCACTGTTGTTGCCATGGGATTTGGTGTGCTGTTTGGCATCATATTTTCCGGTTCCCTGGTGAAAAGACTGAACATGCTCATCAACTCCGCACGGGAAATCAGCTCCGGAGATCTTTCCAGGGAAATTGCCCTGATTTCAAATGATGAAGTTCGTGATCTGGAGGATATTTTTTCCCAGATGCTTCAGGAATTGAGGCGAATGATCCTGGATATGAAAAACCTGTTTGAGCAGATCCAGTCGACCAAGGTTCAATTGAATGATATCATGAGACGAATCGTTCAAAACAATTACGAGATCGATCGATCCGCGCTAACCATTGCCAAGGGGTCGGAACGTCAGTCGGAACTGGCAAAAAAAACCGCGGACCAGATTGATGAAGGGCTTCTGATCATGGAAGATATGGCCGCGCAGTCGGCTCAAACCGTCGCCCGTATTGCCGAGGCCAAATCAAAGAGTGAAACCGGAGAAACCAGTGCCAGGGAAACCCTGATTCAGTTCAAGGTCTCGCTTCAACAGATGGCCGAATATGCCAAACCCATCCATCGACTGGCTGCTGAAGTGGATAAAATCCGCATGGTGGTGCGTATCATCGAGGAAATCGCTCAAAAAACCGACCTGCTGGCCCTGAATGCATCCATCGAAGCCACCCGCGCCGGCGAAATGGGAAAAGGATTTGCATTGGTTGCAGAAGAAATTCGGACGATGGCGGAAAATTCCAAAATCTCCTCCAAGGAAATCGGTAAAATTGTTCGGGGGATTCTTCAGGATAACGCTGAAGTCATCATTTCCCTAAGAAAAAACCAGGAAGGCCTGAGCAACGGGGAGCGGATCATTCACGGCATCATTAGCGCATTTGGCGATACCCTGACCAATGTCAATCTCATTTATTCAGAGGTAAAAAACATTCAGGATGTGACTGGGAAACAGGTGAAAGAAATGAGAAAATTCCTCGCCCAGTTTCAGGATCTGTCACGGTTGGCCTTTGAGAATCTTCAGGCAGCCCAAAAGACCATACAGGCAACCCGGAATCAGAATACCGACATGAAAGGAATTGTCTCAACCATGAAGGACCTGAATGAATTGTCAGAGCAGATGATGCAGACCCAGCAGCGATTTAAACTGAAGGCAGACTGATATATGGAAATTGTCGCGTTTTCTGTCGGTGGCAGCCTTTATGGTCTTGATGCAAAGCATGTCAACCGGGTGATCGAGCATTTCAAAATTTTTTCTGCGCCGTTCATGCCGGACTGTCACATCGGACTCCTGTTTTACCGGGGCGAGTTGTTTGATGTGATCGACGCCGGAATTCTTTTCAACCAAAAGACTTCTGTCTTGGACTCGCATTTCCGAATTATTTTGATGAAGTGGGACAAAAATAAGCTGGCCATCATTCCCGATGTCGTTGTCGGGCTCGTTTGGATCGACGACCAGGCCATTCATCAGGGTGCTTCAACCGCGGACGGCCAAATGATCGAACTGATAACGCCGGACAGCATTTGGGACCGGCTTTTGAAATTGCGCTATGGACCTGGAAAAATATAATAAAATTTTTAGTCAGGAATCCGGAAAATACCTGGAGCAGATTGATCAGTTGCTGATTCAGGTTGATAGCCATCCATCCGATGTCGCGCTATGGAGCGATCTGCATGGGAAGATGCATTCCATAAAAGGAATGGCCAGGGCCATGAGCAAGAAAACCATTGCCGAGCTCGGTCATGCGATGGAAAGCTGGTGCCTGGCATTTCAAAACAATGCTGCAAGTGCAGAGCCGTCCACCATCCAGACGCTGTTTGATGGCGTCAGTATGCTGAAATCCCTGGTACATCAAATGGATGAGACAGTCTCCGGGGAATTTCAGGAACGCTATCGCCTGATTATGGAACGGCTGTCACAGGATCCCGCAATGATTGCCGCACCTGTAGTGCAAAAAACCGCTGTTGTCGAGCCGGACGCCATCCGGATCGACCCCATTGATCAGGTGCGGATTCCCTATGTTCAGATTGAAGAGCTGCTGGGATTCTCACGGGAGATCCTGATGCTGGAAACGACACTTCCGCCGATTCCGCTGGAATACGCAAGCATCAAAGGCTGGATTGATCATTACATGTCCATGATCAAGGGATTGTATTTTCGGCTGGCTCAGTTGCGGCTGATGTCCATTGAAGATTTTGCCGCGATATACAGCGCCACGATTTATCAGCAGGCGAGGTCACTGGGAAAACGCGTTTCACTGGAGGTGACCGGGGGAAATATCCGTGCCGATATTGCGCTTCTGGAGCGACTTCGGGAACCCCTCATCCATATTATCAGAAATGCGATTGCACATGGCATTGAAACACCGGAAGAACGGCTGCGTCAGGGCAAACCCGAAAAAGGACGCATTGTTCTGGAAGCCGAAAGTGACAGGGAAAGCCTCATCATTCGGGTCCATGACGATGGAAGTGGCATTAACCGGGACGCCATCATTGGACATCTGCAAAAAAAATGGCGAATGAGTGCCGAAGAGATTGTCGATATGACGGAGAGAAAATTTTATGACACCATATTGAGCAATGAATTTTCGTCCTCCAAAACAGTCAACGAGATGTCAGGCAGGGGAATCGGCATGAATGTGGTGGCTCAGGCCGTTGAATATCTGAGCGGGTCGTTGTCCATCTCATCGGTTCCCGGCAAAGGCGCCACATTTACGGTTCAGTTGCCTGTTTCCCTGTCCGTAATCTATGCCGTTGTATTCAAGGTCGGCCCCTTTTTGCTGGCCATACCGACATCAGCCTTGAAATCCGTGGAGCACCAGGCCGAAAAGATATGTGAATGGCCTGGATACTGCCTGAATCTGCGGGATCTGTTGTGTGTGAATCAGCCACTCGACGAGCCAATGCATATTCTGAATCTTCGGCCCGGAAGTCATAAAACCAAAACCCAGCCGGACACGACAAGTAAGCCGGAAGATATATCCTGGAGCCTGGCTGTGGACAGTATTATCGGGAATCGGCCGATCATGATCATGCATGTTAGTGAGCTGATCGCCAGAACCCATATTTATTCCGGAATCGGCATCATGGAAAACGGCGATATATCTCCGCTTCTGGATATTCCCGCCCTTTTTGAAACCCTGCTCAAACTATAAACTTTCAATCATTTATTCACTTGGTTTGATTCCGCAGCATATGATTAGCGGCGTATAGGTAAACCGCCTGGGATTGTAAAAAAAGGATTTATATTCGGAAACAAATTCCGGAAAACCGCCTGCGTATTCCGTTTCAAAATCAAAACCCGAATTTTTTGCTGCAATTTCAATCTTGGCCGTCCAGTTAAACGCATCAATATCAGATAGCGCACCATAAATCAGATGATGTGCATCTATCTTGACCCGAATGTTCTGGTATCCCAGATCAAAAAGAAATGAATACAGTTTTCTGCCGGTAAATGGATCAAAATCATGATTCCATTCCAGGTTGTGCATGATGCCTTTGATGGTGTTGTTCAGACGTTCGGATAATCCGTAGTGGCTGAGGCAGTTATAATCCAGATCAATGAGGCAGAGGGTACCGCCGGGTCGAAGAATCTGATTCAAGTTGCGGACAATTTCGGCGCTTCCGGATTTGTGATATTCCAGAAAAAAGCGTGACCAGATGAAATCAAACTGTCCCAGATCCGCCAGGGGTTGATAGATGTTGCGTTGGACATAGTGAATAGCGGGATGCCTGTAATGTTTCCGGGCATATGCCAGTCTGTCCCTGGAAGCATCCACTCCGACTACCTCTCCATGCGGATGGGCAATTCGGTTGAGGATGGATGCACATTTTCCCGATCCGCATCCGATATCGGCCACCCGCATTCCCGAGGTCAGACCTGCCCAACGGGCTTGTGCCTCGACACTCTTCGACCGGGTTTTCATATTCAGACGAATCGCTTCGCTTTCGCTTTCCATCAAATACGCCAACTCGTTCATGACCAGTTATAACCTGCTTGGTTTTTGGTGAGACATTTTGGGATTATTTGAATTTTTCCACTTTCATTTTTTAACCCTTGTAAACATTGAACAGGCATATTACAAGAAAATTCAGGATTGTTTTACGCTTGACATCATGCATGACCTTTTTTAGCATTCCTGCAGCCGTTAACAGTGGATTTGCAGAATGTTGGTCCAAGGAAAGCAGAACATATCGCACAATTGTGGCATATTTCCTGCTTTTGATATTGATATCAAAAATTTTATTCATTCTTAAGGGGGATTATGAAATCAGGCTGCTATACCGCTATCATTACGCCTTTTCAGGGCGAATCCATTGATTATCAGGGATTGGATCGGCTGGTCGATTTTCAAATTCAAAATGGTATTACCGGGATCCTTGCAGTTGGGACCACGGGCGAAAGTCCGGCTCTCAGTTGGGACGAACACAACGATGTGATTCAGTTTATTTCCAACAGATCCAAAAACAAATGTCTGTGTATTGCCGGAACCGGGAGCAACAACACCACAGAAGCACTTGAGGCGTCCCGGCATGCGATATCTGCCGGTGTCGATGCCTTGCTTCTGGTCGATCCCTACTACAACGGCCCCAGCTCGATTGAAATCAGACGGGAATATGTCGAACCGGTCGCCGAAGCATTTCCAGACACCCAGATCATCCCCTACATCATTCCCGGACGTACCGGTACCCAATTACTGCCTGAAGACCTGGCCCTGGCCTATCGTCGATTTCCCAATGCCTGTACCGTAAAGGAGGCAACGGGAAATCTGGATAACATGAGACGTACACGGGAATGCTGCGGTCCGGATTTCTGCATCCTGTCAGGAGATGACGGCCTGACCTGTGATATGATGATGGATTCCCGAATTTCAGCCAGCGGCGTCATTTCCGTACTGTCCAACATTGTTCCGGGTGCACTGGTAAAAATGGTTGAATTGTTGAAGCTGAATAAGCACGAAAAAGCGGTTGCATTAAAAAGAACTCTGGAGCCGCTTTTTGATCTGGTCACGGTAAAAACCATTGAATCGACGCCATATGGCGATACAGTCTGCCGTGCCAGAAACCCGCTTGCCATAAAAACACTGATGGCCGTACTGGGTCTGCCTTCCGGAGGATGCCGAAGACCGCTTGGGAAAATGACCCGAAATGGCCTGAATGTGGTTCTGAACGCCGCCAGAAGCGTTCAGAAGAACAATCCCGAGCTGTTTGATCCGATCGCCAGAGCATTTGAGGTCGATATCGATGCGCGTCTGAATTCTCCGAATGCCTGGATCGGCCTGTGTTATGATGCGTACTGATAACCGTTAACCTAATCCTCTGGAGACTCGATTTATATGAAAGGCATTATTCTGGCCGGCGGTTCCGGAACCCGGCTGTATCCCATCACCCGCGTGGTGAGTAAACAACTGCTGCCGGTTTATGACAAACCCATGATTTATTATCCCCTGTCGGTTCTGATGCTGGCTGGAATCCGGGATATTCTGATCATTTCAACACCCGAGGATCTGCCCAATTTCAAACGACTTTTTGGAGACGGTTCGCGGCTGGGTTTATCCTTCTCCTATGCCGAACAACCGAGACCCGAAGGTCTTGCCCAGGCATTTGTGATTGGAAAAAACTTTATCGGCAAGGATTCGGTATGCCTGATTCTGGGAGACAATATTTTTTATGGCCACAATCTTTCAGACATCCTGAAACGGTCGGTTCAAACAACAGAAGGCGGTTTGATTTTTGGATACCTGGTTCGGGATCCCGAGAGATATGGTGTTGTGGAGTTTGATGATCAGGGAAATGTCATCGGCATCGAAGAAAAGCCCCAAAAACCCAAATCCGACTATGCCGTACCGGGTCTTTATATATATGACAACCAGGTGATCGAAGTGGCTGAAAATCTGAAACCATCGGATAGAGGTGAACTGGAAATCACGGATGTGAATCTGGCATATCTGAAACAGGGAAAACTCAAGGTCGAGCTTTTGGGAAGAGGATTTGCCTGGCTTGATACCGGCACACACGAAGCGCTTCAGCAGGCAGCCAGTTTTGTCGAGGCCATTCAGGACCGGCAGGGTCTGAAAATCTCCTGCATCGAGGAAATCGCTTTTCGGCAGGGATATATCACGCGGGACGAGTTAAAAAAACTGGCCGCCGATATGCTGAAAAATGATTATGGCAAATACCTGATGGAACTGGTCAATGGTGAAACAGACGATTGAATAACATGGTACACCGGCCGGTTCAGGAATTTGAAAACCGGATTATCCTGAAGGAAACACATGAATACGCTTTCTAACATGAATCTGGACGATTCCCGACCGCTCCACCGGAATAGCCGAATCGGTCCAAAATGGTAATCCGTTGAAGCTTGCGTGTTAGCGCCTGTTTGAAGATTCTATACCAGGGCCTCAGACGGGGTTTTCAAACAGGCTCATAGTCTGTCGGAAAGATAAAATCCACCTCTTGCTTGTCTTTTGGCCCGTCAACATAGTTACATTTACCCGCACATATTCCGCGATATGCACCGGTGAATGTGCCCTGCAGACGAACCAAAATTCGGCGCAATCCAGTGGATTTATTTCTTTCCGACAGCCTTACTCGGCGATATCAATCTTGATCTGTTTGGGTTTTTGTTCCTCGGGTTTGGGAATTTCAATTTCCAGTATCCCGTCTTTGAAAGTTGCCTTGATTTTTTCGGGATTAATGGCTGTCGGCAGGGTGAAGGCCCGGTGAAATGAACCGAATGTTCTTTCTTTCCGGTAAAATTTGTCTTCGTTGATTTCCCGTGTTTCGATCCGCTCGCCCTTGAGTGTCAACACATTGTCTTTTACCTCAATGGAGACATCTTCCTTTTTGACACCTGCCAGTTCTGCATGGATGATGATGGCGTCTTCCTTGTCAAAAATATCCACCAGCGGTTTCCATGCACTCAACGAAAAATCCTCATCTGCCCCGCCGCGTGTGAATGCATCGTTGAAGAGCCGGTTGATGCTGTCCTGCAGCGTCGCGACTGCGCCATACGGTTGCCATCTGACGATTGCCATAATAGACCTCCTTGACTTGAAGATAGATAATGGGTTAATTATCGCACAGCCCTATGGGTTGACAAAGTTAATACACTGATAAATCAATTGTTTAACTTTTGCGTCAAATATTAATCACCATTTTTTATCCTGTCAAGCAGGCGGGATGTTTTCATTTACCGTTAAAATAGGCCTGGTTTTACGTTTCACGTGTTAGGTTTTAAGCCGTTTTCAAATCACATACGGAGATTTTTGTGAAGCCATTTTCAATTCATACGATTTGGATTATTCCAGTTTTATGTCTGGCAGTTGCAATCTGCGATGTTCAGGCGGTTTCACAGACTGCAGATTTCGACTCAAATTCGTATCAAACCGAATCGACTGTTTCCAATAATCTATCGTCGACCGATCTTTTTTCTGTTTCCGGTTCCTCCCAGGTTGGGTATGGCGCATTTCAGGTTCCATCTCAATCCCCGATTCAATCACTGAGATGCGGACTGTCACCGATCACCGGCCCGCTGCTGCAAACCGGAAAATATGAGCTGAGTGTCCAAACAACACTGGCCAATACCTGGATCAACGGTGATAATGCCTATCGCCTGGATTATGAATCTCTGGCATCCCAGTTCTCGGTTGCCTATGGGTGGATACCCTATGTCAGAATTGAATTCCGTTACGAGCAGCGCGTCATATTTGGCGGAATTCTGGATGGCGTGGTCGATGCGTTTCACCGTGTCACCGGTTTTGATCAGGATGGTCGGGATTCTGTTCCTTATGGAGAGGTTTCAATCGATATGAATGGCCCAGGCGTCAATGATGTCCATATCGAGGATAAAAGCGGTATATACGCCCAGGGTTTTTCTGCTGTCTGGCGTCAGTCGCTGTTTCAGGGAAGCCGATGGCTGCCCGCATTTTCATATGCCATGACCATTCGCTATGATGTGGATACAAACCCCTATATGGAGCGGGATTTTCCGGTCGATCTGGGATGGTCCGCGGCCATCGTCAAACGGTGGGATGATCTGTCTGTTTTTGCCGAAGCCGGATTTACCTGGTATGGCGCGGACTGGTTAGGAAATATCGAATTGGCCGGATCCAATATATCGGGTCTTTTGGGAGCGGAATATCTGGTTTCACCGGTGACATCCGTCGTGTTCCAGTATCTGATCAGCCAGGGTGGCGCCAAAAACCTGGATTCATTTTCCGATCCATCCCATGAAGTGCTTCTGGGAATGAAATGGAAAATAGGCCATCGCATGCTTCTGGAGGCAGCACTGCTTGAAAATATTCTGATTTACAGCAACAGCCCGGATTTTGGATGTCATCTGGGCATTTCAATGCGGTTTTGATGTGAATCAACCAGATCCGATGTCAGACACGGATTCGGCGCAGAATCCGCCATCGGTCCGATTTTCGGACCTGCTTTCCGGCATATCCACCAGTCCCGGGGTTTATCTGATGAAAGATGCAACCGGAAAGGTGATTTATGTCGGAAAAGCCAGAAATCTCAAAAAACGGCTGACATCCTATTTTAACCGGATCCCGCTGTTGGACATCAAAACCCGTGTTCTGGTCGAAAAAATTCAGGATATCGAAACCATTCTGACATCGACTGAAAATGAAGCCCTGATTCTGGAATCCAACCTGATTAAAAAATACCGTCCCCGGTATAATGTGATTTTAAAGGATGACAAGCGCTATCCATCCCTTCGACTCGATTTGAAAACCCCTTATCCCAATCTGATTGTGGTGCGAAAAATCATTCGGGATGGATCCCTGTATTTCGGACCGTTCACATCGCCGCCTGCGGTCTATCAGACACTTAAAATCATCAATAAAACATTCAGGCTGAGAAAATGCCGGGATCAGGTCTTTAAATCCCGGACAAGACCCTGTCTCAATCATCAGATCGGTGCGTGTCTGGGGCCCTGCTGCCTGCCCGTGGACCGGGATGCATATCAGGACATGGTGAAGGAGGTGATCCTGTTTCTGAAGGGTCGGGCGCCTGAACTGATCAACAAAACCAAAACAGACATGCTGACCGCTGCCCGGGAGCAGAATTTCGAGCTAGCCGCCCTGCTGCGTGACAAGATGTTCGCCCTTCAGAAAACCATTGAAAAGCAGGTGATGGTTACAACGGATTTTATCGATCGGGATGTCATTGGCATGGCTGATTCGGAAGGAAAACTGCTTCTGACCGTGATGTCAATCAGAAGCGGCCATGTTGTTGGAACCCGGCATTTTCAAATTTCTGAAACCGTGGCCACGACCGCTGATCTCATTGGCAGCTTTATGACCCAGTATTATGAAACCGCCCATTATATCCCGGAAGAGATTCTGGTACCGGCGGTTCCGGAGGATGTAAAGGTCATACGGCTTCACCTTCAGGGAATGAAAGGTTCCAAGGTCGGTATTCGAAAACCGCATCAGGGAACCCGGGTTCAATTGCTGCAACTGGCAAACCAGAATGCGGAAAACGAGTTGAAGGCCTTGTTGAACAGCCGGGATCATGATGAAAAACTCCTTCAGCGCCTGATGGATCGACTTGGACTGAGCCGGTTCCCCAAGCGGATCGAATGCTTTGACAATTCTCATATTCAGGGTGATTCACCGGTGTCGGGCATGGTTGTATTTGAAAATGGCAGACCCAGTCCAGCCGGTCACCGCCGGTATAAAATCCGCCTGACCGCCGAACCGGATGATTATGCATTTATGGCAGAAGCATTGAATCGGCGGTTTGGAAAAGGGGATACGTCCCGCCCATTTCCGGATCTGTTGATCGTGGATGGGGGTAAGGGGCAGATGAACATCGCCTTGTCCGTCCTTCAGAATCTGAATCTGATTGGTAAAATGGATATCGCGGCTCTGGCAAAAAAGGATGAAAAACGGGGAGAGACGGAAGACCGGGTTTTTCGACCCTACCGGTCAAACCCGATCAACCTGGACTTGGATCGCGACGTGCTGCTCCTCCTGCAGCGGATTCGGGATGAGGCCCATCGCAACGCGGTTCAGTTCCATCGAAAGCGGAAACGGGTTTCATCATTTCAGTCCATCCTGGATGGTATTCCCGGCATCGGAGAAAAGCGAAAACATCTGCTGTTAACCCACTTCCGGACAATCCGCGCCATTCGGGCCGCTTCTGTAGAGGATATCAGCAGACTGACAGGCATGAATCGAAAGTCGGCAGAAGCAGTGGTGACCGCTCTCCTTTCAGAAGGGTGAAGGGTGGCGGAAAACTGATGAATTTTACACTCTGTAAAGATCGCTGACAGTCGGCATGGAGATTGGATCAAGCGCGAAGTCACCTATCATCCGATTGAGCTGGCATTTTTATTGCTTTCCTTATGAATTCGTAACCCTGTTTTGATGTCCCGGATTCATCCCAATCCTTTGGCCAACCCTTTGGGGAACCGATATGTCGCATCCACTTTATGACAGCCTGAAAAGAAAATTGATCACGATTACCCTGATCGTGTCACTGACGCCTTTGATCATTCTGGGGGGAATCGTCTATTATCAGTTTGAAAAAATGTATCGGGAAAAAATTGTTGAACAGATCCGATACCGGGCACTGTCACAGGCCGAGGTCGTGGATCTCTTTTTTCGTAAACGATCAGCCCTGCTGGGAATCATGGCGGATACCAGTAATTTTCTTCAGATGTCGGAAGAGAGCTATCTGTCACGGATATTTCGAACCATGAATTTCCGCCAGGGAAATTTTGTGGATCTGGGGGTGATTGACCATGCCGGAATTCACCAGGCTTACATCGGACCCTATGATCTTCGGGGACGCAATTATGGGGAGCAACCCTGGTTTAATGAAGCCATGAGCCGGGGACAGTATATCAGCGATGTTTATACCGGATTCAGAAATTTACCACATTTCATTATTGCCGTTCGCGGTCATGAAAATTATCATCCCTGGATTCTGAGGGCGACCATTGATTCGGATGTTTTTGGAAACATGGTTCGATCCGCCCAGGTTGGAAAAACCGGGGATGCCTATATTGTCAACCGGGCAGGCATCTATCAGACCCCGCCCAGGTTTGGCGGAGAAATTCTGGGACAGTCGCCCGTCAGCCCTGATATGTTTGCCGGCGGCACAACCACGGTCTGGGAAAAGCGAAACATTTATGGAAAAACAGTTTTATACGCGGGCTGCTGGCTGAAAAGTCTGCCCTGGCTGTTAGTGGTGAGCCAGGAAGTTCGGGAAGAGATGGAAAGTCTGTTTGAAGCCCAGTATGTGGAATTTGCCATTATGGGGTTTGGAATTCTGGCCATTATTCTGACCACCGTGTTTACGACCCGTCTGACGATTCGGCATCTGATCACCAACGATATGCGGATGAATGAAATGAATGCGCAATTGATTCAATCCGACAAACTGGCAGCACTGGGCAAGATGGCGGCTGGCGTTGCACATGAGATCAACAACCCACTTGCCGTTATTTTGCAGAAAACCGGATGGATTGAGGATTTGCTGTCTGAAGAGGAATTTCAGAACAGTAAAAACTTGCAGGAATTTCAAAACGCCCTTAAAAAGATTGAAACACACGTCGACCGGGCCCGCAAGGTGGTTCGCAACATGCTGGGGTATGCGCGTAAAATGGAACCGCATCTGGAGGATGTGGATATCAATGAAACCATCAATCAGACCATCACGCTACTTGAAAACTACGCCAGAACAAACAATATTGACATTCAGACCGATCTTTCAGAGAACCTTCCCATCATTGCAGGCGATCAGGCGCAACTGCAGCAGGTCTTTTTAAACCTGATCTCAAATGCCATTGATGCCATTGGCAAAGAAGGCCAGGTGGTTGTCGTCAGCAGTTGTTCCGCATCCCACATTCGCGTGGATGTGGCAGATAATGGGCCGGGAATCCCGGAATCGAAACTGAAACGGATTTTTGATCCATTTTTTACAACCAAAGAAGCTGGAAAAGGGACAGGTCTTGGATTGTGGGTCAGTTACAGCATCATGGAAAAAATGGATGGCACCATTTCCGTAAAAAGTCAGGTCGGACAAGGCGCAACGTTTACCGTGGAGATTCCGATTTCATTGCCGGAAAAGAAATAAGGAGATAATCATGGCGGAATACAGCATTCTGGTTGTGGATGATGAACAGGATTTTCTTGAAACTCTGGTCAACCGGCTGATCAAACGAAAATTTCATGCCGTTGGGGTATTAAGTGGTGAAGAAGCGATTTCCCAGATGAAAACAAATCTGTTTGACGTGGTGATTCTGGATATCAAGATGCCGGGTGGAATGGATGGCATTGAAGCGCTTCGGGAAATGAAAAAGATTCAACCTTCTGCCGAAGTTCTCCTGCTGACCGGACACGGATCCATTGAAACCAGCATTGAAGGTGTCAAACTGGGGGCATTTGATTATCTGCTGAAGCCTGTCCGTCTGGAAGAGCTGCTTGAAAAGCTTTCTCTGGCATTTGAAAAAAAAGACCTTCAGTAACGGCTCATTGATTTAAGGATTTAATATGAAAGAATATGGTATTTTTCCAGTCTTAACGCCTGATGAGGCGGTTTCATTCATTCATAACGGCAACACCGTGTCATTCAGCGGTTTTTCACCTGCCGGAGCCGCCAAGGTTGTCCCGGTTGCTCTCGCCAGGCGTGCGCAGAACGAACATGAAAACGGCAGACCGTTTCAATTGCGTGTTCTGACCGGCGCATCCAGCGGCCAAAGTATTGATGATGCACTTGCCCGGGCCGACGCCATTTCCTGGAGAGCGCCCTATCAGGGAGAACCCCGACTGAGACGTCAGATCAATCAGGAGCAGGTGGAATATGTGGATATTCATCTGTCTCATCTGCCGCAACTGATTGAATTCGGTTTTCTGGGCCAGATCGATTTTGCGGTCATCGAGGCCACGGAAATCACCCGTGACGGCCGGGTCTATCTGACCACATCCATCGGCGCATCGCCAACCTATCTTCACTTTGCCAAAAAGGTGATTATCGAGATCAACCGGCATCAGTCCCCGCGCCTTCGGGAAATGGCAGACATTTTCCGAATGCCTCCGCCGCCCCATCGCAACCCCATTCCGGTATATGAACCACTGACCCGAATTGGCTGGCCCTATGCTATGGTAGATCCCGGCAAGGTGATCGGAATTGTCGAAAATGATGAACCGGATCATGTATCTGATTTTACGCCGCCGGACGGCATCAGCGACGATATTGCCGATCATCTGGTCCGGTTTTTAATTCAGGAGATGCAATACGGCCGCATTCCCCGGGAGTTTCTGCCGCTTCAGGCAGGTGTTGGCAACATCTGTAACGGCGTTATGGCCAAACTGGGTGCCAGTTCAGAAATCCCCAGCTTCAAAATGTATACCGAGGTTTATCAGGATTCACTGGTGGATTTAATGGATTCGGGAAAGTTGTTATGTGCCAGTGCCTGCGGTCTGGCGGTTTCTTCCGACAAGCTTCAGCACATTGTTGACAACATCGATTTTTTTGGGCAGCGGATCATCCTGCGTCCCCAGGAAATATCCAATCATCCGGGAATTATTCGAAGATTGGGCGTTATCGCCATGAATACCGCAATTGAGGCGGATATTTATGGGAATGTCAATTCCACCCATATTTATGGCACGGATATCATGAACGGCGTCGGGGGAAGCGGCGAATTTACCCGAAACAGCTACTTGTCCATCTTCATGACCCCATCAATTGCCAAAAACGGCAACATATCCTGTATCGTGCCCATGTGTCCGCACATCGACAACAATGAGCATTCGGTTCAGGTTCTGGTTACCGAACAGGGACTGGCCGATCTGCGCGGACTGGGGCCCAAGCAGCGGGCCAGAGTGATCATCGACAACTGTGCCCACCCCCTGTATCGGGATTATCTCAACCAATATGTTCACAACGCCAGACACGCGCACATTCGGCACGATCTGGCCAGAAGCTTTGAGCTTCATCGGAATCTGATGGCAAATGGTTCGATGCTGCCGATAAAAAGAGGTTGAAGACTGTAGGATAAAGGATGAAGGATGAAGGTGTCTGTGAAACGCCTATATACAAAAATCGCTCCACAAAATGCGAACAACGCTCGCCCCCGGCTTTCGCCGGGGGGATAGGCGGGGTACCCGCTTTTACAGGAATAATGGAGAGATGCGGGGCTTGATTATGCCTGTGACGCCCGATTTACGAGTCTTGCCAGTCGGGATATTCTGCGAGCGGCATTGCGGGGATGAATAACCCCTTTCTGTGCAGCCCTGGCAATGATGGATTTTGCCTGATTCAGTTCCTGTGACGTGTTTTCAACTGCCGAATCGCTTGCCGCCTGTCTGACAGCCTTGATCACCGTCTTGACTCTTGTTTTGGTCGAGCGGTTCCGGATGTTTCTGTTTTTATTCTGTTTTGCACGCTTAATTTCGGACTTGTGGTTCGCCAACGCTCAAACTCCTTTTTCATGGTTTCTGTCTGAAGCCTATCGCCAAACTCAATCTGTTAATTCTTTTTTTAAGGCTATATTAACGGCATATTTTTATTCGAAGCTGTTCGAAAAGTCAAGAAATTTGATTCAACACCGCCGCCCCTAAACCCCATCCACTTCATGTCCTATTGCTTTTGAGATTCGGCAATCCGCATTCTGTCCATATGCTTCTCCGGAACAGTTGAACAATCGCGATGCAGCAACTTCAACCGGGTGATGCACCGGTATCTGCGATAATTCCTCTATTTGCAGCGTGCAGGTCGGACAATCGGTCACAATGGCTGCTGCACCGGATGCCCAAAGCCTATCCGTCAGATCCGATCCAATTTTACGACTGAGTTCGACATGCCGGGTCATGGCCCCCCAGGTTCCGGCCATACCGCAGCAGTTAGATTTCAGGACGGTCAGATCAACCCCCTGAATGTCGGAAAGCAGGTTGATTGAACTTTCCGGGTTGGCTTGAATTTTGAGATGACAGGGCTCATGATATGCCATTTGAACAGACGTTGAACGCGGCGGAAATGACAGACGGCTGGAATACAGGTTGATCAGTGCGCTGATATGAATGGTTTTGGCCTGAATCGCCTGGATTAACCGGCTGTCCAGCACATCTTGCCATTCCCGCATCAAAGACAGCCCGCACGATGAGCATGTAACAACGATATAATCCATACTGGCAACCATCTGTCCCCATTGGCGGATATTCTGCTCAACTTTTTTGCGTGCCTGTGAAACCATGCCCTTGGACAGCATGGGCAAACCGCAGCAGTGCTGGATTGGGGTGTGAACAGTAAATCCCATGTGTGTCAGCACCCGAACACATGCAACACCAACTGCGGGCCGGATATAGGCGGTAAAACATCCGGTGAAATACAGAATCTGGATCGCCCCCTGTCCCGACACCGGATTTACCTGTTTAAAAAAGGGGCGGTTGGTGAACTGAACCGGATTTCTATCTTTTGAAACACCCAGGATGGCGTCCTGGATTTTCCTGACAACCGGCATGGAGACAAGTCGGTTGATCACATGTGGAAGAACCATCGCGGTCTGTCCCGCGGTTTCAATCTGTGTGATCAGCCGGTCCGGAAAGCTTGCACAAAACCGGTTCACATATGCGGCCTTTGCTTCCAGTACCAGTTTGGGAATGTTGACCTCGGACGGGCATTCCCTTTGGCAGCTTCCACAGTTGATGCAACGGTTTATTACTGACTGAAACGCCTTTTCATATAGATTTTTTTCGGAAAATACACCGCTGACAAGTGCTCTCAGAAGATTGGCCTTGGCTTTCGGGCTGGCCGCTTCCTCACGGGTGAATTTATAAATCGGACACATTCTTGTGGCATTCGTGACTGTGGTACATTTGGAACAGCCATGGCATTTTTCGACTTCTTCCAGGAATGGTTCTTTCCAGTCCAACTCATGCCGATTCAGATCCTGCGCCTGGTAGTCATTTCCAAAGCGCAACGCTTTCATCATCTGATTTGGATCATGATACGTGATAATGTCCGGATTCATCATGTATTTTGGATCCAAAAGACGCTTGATCTCCAGAAAAAGCGGATAAATCAGGGGATACTGCTTTTTGAGGTATGCACTGCGAAGTCGGCCGTCACCATGTTCTCCGGATACGGTTCCTCCCAGGGAATGCACCAGATCACACAGGCCGTCGGCCAGAATTTTCATCAGTCGAATATCCCGATCATTTTTCAAATTCAGAAGTGGCCGGGTATGCAGCAGCCCTTTGGCAATGTGACCATAGATGACAAATGGAACACCGCGACCGTCCAGCAGATCATAAAGCCCCTTCAAATAGGGCAGGAGCCGGTCGGTAGGGACCGCCGCATCTTCAATCAGGGCCAGAATTTTCCGTTCGCCCTTCAGACGGTACAAAATGGGAACAGCGGCTTTTCGGACGGCCCAGAATCGATCCTTCTGTGCCTGGGTGATTGCCAGAAAAGATTCGCCGGAAATTAGGGCCTCATGAATCCGCTGTTGGGCTTTTTGGGCCATCTCTTCAGCAGCTTCCTGAGTTTCGGCATCAAACTCGATTAACAGAATGGCAGCGACATCGCCCGGGACTTCCTTTTTCAGTGCCGGACTGTTATCCCTGGCCAGATTCAGCAGGGACTTGTCCATGATTTCGATTCCGGAAGGTTTCATCGGCAGAATGTCTTGCACGGCCTTTGCCGCGGAAAGAAGATCGGGAAACAACGCAACGACCAATGAATCATATTCCGGTTTTTCAAGCAGCCGGAATTGAAGCTGCGTGATCACGCCCAGCGTTCCTTCACTGCCAGTCAGCAGTCTGCGCATATCCAGATGGCCATTAACAATCATGCCTCTAAGATTATATCCGGCAGTGTTGCAGGGAACAGCCGGATAAGCGATTTCTATGATCTGTCTGTTTTTTTCAACCAGATCGACGACCTGTTTGAAATGCGGCGGCAGGCTGTCATGGGGCATGTTGAAAACATCTGAAAGCATGGAAACCATTCCATCGCTCCAGACGACCTGGGCATCCAGAATATAATCCGAAACATTCCCATATTTCACCGAATGGGCGCCGCTGGCGTTTGTTCCGGTCATGCCGCCAAAGGTGGCGTACTCACCGCTGGAGGGGTCCGGTGGAAAAAACAGCCCTGTTCCGGCCAGTCGGACCTCAAGCTCTCCCATCCGGTAGCCGGGTTGACAGACGAACCATTTCTGATTCAGATCGAGCGCGATCAATTGATTCATATAACGCGAAAAATCGATAACAATGCCATTGCCCAATGCGGCGCCGCACAGGCCGCTACCCGCGCCACGCGGATGAATGGTCAGCCCGTTGGCAGCCGCAAACCGGACCGTTGCCACCACATCCGCGGATTCGGCCGGATAAACAACCGCCGCCGGATTGATGCAGAAAATACTGCCATCTGTTGAAACAAGTCTGGTATCAATTGAACCGGTCAGTACGTTGCCTCTGATCTGTCTCTGAAGCGTATCAAATTGCAAAATTCCAGCTCCTTGAACATGCCTCGCGAATCGTCATTCGCATCTCGTGAAGCGTTAGGCGAGATTTTCATCATCATGAAAGCTATTGTTTACTGTGAAAATACCTTTTTTCGTTTTTATCGGTGTCGGGGTCGGTATCGGTATCGGGATCGAAAGAGCAAAAAAGCATCGATACCGATTCCGACCCCGATACCGACCCCGAGTGATTCCGGTTTATTCCATTTTCATTCATGGGGGTGAACCTCCCGGAATGATTCATGCGCGTTTATCGTGTCAGTCCATTATTTCAACCGGTATCCTCCGAGTCAATGAAAATGAATCCCGAAGCACACACAGCCAGCAACATTTATCTGGTTGAATTCCATGTCGTCTTGTGGCATGTTGACGGTAACTGATTCCAGGATAATTCATCTGATTCAGTTTTGTATTATTTTCATTGTGTTACATCATAACCCCAACCTGTCAACAACGTACTTGTACCCGGCGGCCCGACAACACCTGTCATTGCGACATCAGAGCAGGCGCAGTTTCAGGCAAAGGATTTATAGGATATCATGGAGAACAACGGGAAAAAAATGACAATTCATCACATCCTTATTGTCGATGATGAAAAATCCCTCATTCTCAGTATTCAGGCTGGGTTTGAATCCTTTCGCGACCGATTTTATCTGTATACGGCAGAAAATGGACAGCAGGCCATTGAGATATTGCGAGCCAATCCTGTTGATCTTCTGGTCACCGACATTCGAATGCCGGAGATGGATGGTTTTGAGCTGATTGTTCATATGAACACGCATTATCCCATGATTCCAATTATCGTCATGAGCGCATATGGAACCCGTGAGATTGAATCCAGGCTGAACAATATTGGAATTGTCCGTTTTCTGGATAAACCGATTGCGTTTGAAAAACTGATTTCAAGCATCGAAGACGGTCTGAAACGGGGGACCCAAAGCGGTTCCATGACCGGCATCTCTGTCGGCAGTTTTCTTCAGTTACTTGAAATTGAAGAAAAAACTTGCCTCCTCGATGTCCAGACCAAAGGGAAAAAAGGGCTCTTTTATCTGAATCAGGGAAAACTGTATGATGCGGTATGCGGCAATCTGGTCGCAGACGAAGCGGCCATCGACATGATCATGTGGGATCAGGTGAAACTTCAGTTCAAGAACCTCCCGGATCGAAAAATTACCAGACGCATTTCCACAGACATCATGGCACTGCTGATGGAGGCCTCACGACGAAAGGACGAGTTGACCGGAAATGCCGATGCATTTGATGACTTCCTCACGGAGCTCCCAACGTCGGAGAAATCTGAAAATTTCAGACATGATCAAATGAATCCGGATTCACCTCCGAAAGTATATGAACCATCACCCATGGATTCCCGTAACGTCGAAAAATCAAAATTGTCAGATCCAAAAAATAATATGTCGGGCAATTATCCGGATAAACCAGAGGTATCAACCGATCTTTCCATAAAAAAAGTTACCGATCTGTTGAAAATCATGGCTCTGGAAATCAGTGGGGTTGTTTTTCTGGGTATTTTTGACCGGGATGGGTTACGAATTGCTGATTTTCCGCCTTCTTCATCGACGGCAGATGCGTTTGCCGCTCATATGAACACGCTGATGAATACGGCTGAAAAATCTGTCCATGCACTCAGAGGCGAGGACATCATTGAGGAACAAATCCTGCAAACCGGTCAATCCTGGATTCTGTGCCGTCCGGTAACATCTCTGTATTACCTGGGGATTATTGTGGAAAAGCCGTCGACTTTGGGAAATGTTCGCCTGGTTGCTGGAAAACATGAAAAAGCTCTGAAAAAATTCTTTGTGTAGAACGTCACGATATTCCAGAAAGAGACAAAATTCATGAATGAGAATGATGTGCTGTCAGACTGTCTGGATCATATCTTTTCCGTATTCCGGCATGAATTGGGAAATACGGTCAATTCTCTCAAAATCACACTGGACGTTCTGCTGAGCAATTACGCTGGATTTTCAGACGAGAAACGCATCGAGTTTATTGAACGATCCATGGAGCAGGTCGACCGTCAGCACCGTCTTCTGGATAAAATGAAAACATACTCCCATGCCACAGTGGATCATATACAATCCATTCCATTAATTTCATTCTGGAACGATATCATTCAGTTGATCCAGTCCAAAATCCAGCAGACCCCGGTTGTGTTTCACCATCAGATAACCGCATCACATGTATTGGTGAAAACCAGCCTTGCTGCCACCCTGCAACTGATTGAGCATATCCTGAACAATTCGCTTGATGCCCTTGATGGCGTTGATGTGCCTCAAATAGACTTGAGAGCCAGTCTGTCAGATGATCAACTGATTCTGCAGATACGGGATAACGGGTCTGGAATCGCCCCTGATATTCTGCCCAGAATTGTTCTGCCTTTTTTCTCAACCCGATATGATCGGTCCGGGCTGGGATTGTCCATTGCCAGCAAACTGATGAATCAGATGGATGGGCAGCTTTCAATCGCATCAAACGTGCGTCAGGGAACCGTTGTGACGCTTCAATTTCCAATCATGCCAAAACAGGCGGATATTGAACCAATTCATGAAAGGAAACCGCTGCCTTGCTGAATAACGGAATCGTATCCTACCAGAACAACCTGGAGCGCATATTGGATAATCTCAAAGAGGGTGTCATTGCGCATGATGTCAATCGAAGAATCTTTTTTTTCAATCAGGCCGCCGAACATATCACCGGTTACAGTAAATCCGAAGTTCTGGGGCAGGATTGCCACAAGGCCATGGGCGGCCCGTTTTGTGGAAACCGGTGCCAGTTCTGCGGGCCGCAACCAATGGCTGAAGACAAAATCGAATATTCGACCTACATCCGAACCAAACAGGGAGAACACCGCTGCATCGAGATGTGTGTGACGGCCATGGATAATGAAAATGGCGAAAGAGTCGGCGTACTGGCCTCATTTCGGGATGTCACCAGTTGCCTGAATCTTCAGCTCAAGGCAGAAAAAATTCAGGGATTTGGTGAAATCATTGGGAATGATATCCGGATGCGGGATGTATTTCAACAGATTCGAAATGTCGCCCGATACGATTATCCCATTCACATTTCCGGAGAAACCGGAACCGGAAAAGAACTGGTTGCTGCGGCGATTCATTATGAATGCAGCCGGAAAAGCGGTCCTTTTGTACCCATCAACTGCGGCGCGCTCCCGGAGGGGCTGATTGAATCCGAACTTTTCGGGCATGTCAAAGGGGCGTTTACCGGCGCGGTCAGAGACAAAAAAGGCCGGTTTGAGCTGGCAGATGGCGGAACCATTTTTCTGGACGAAGTGGCTGAACTCAGCAAGCCGGTTCAGGCCAAGCTTCTGCGGTTTCTTCAGGAAGGTGAATTTGAAAAAGTCGGGGGCGAAAAAACCATTTCGGTCGATGTCCGCGTTTCCAGTGCAACCAACAAAGACCTGAAACAGGAGGTGCGGCAGAACCGGTTTCGGGATGATCTGTATTACCGGCTGAATGTCATCCCCATTCATCTACCGCCGCTGCGGGAACGAAAAACCGACATTCCCCTTCTGATCAATCATTTTCTCACTCAGGCCGGGAAACGCTACAACCAGCCGGTTCTGGGCATATCTCCGGAAGCCATATCCCGGTTAATGGCCTACCACTGGCCGGGCAATATCCGGGAACTCCAAAACGCCATTCAATATGCGATTGTTCACTGCAAAGACTTGCGAATAGCCCCCCATAATCTGCCTGATGAAATTCAGGCGATAGGGGCATGTCATATCACCACCCGGAAAGGTCCACGAATGAAACTGGATGCACACGCCACCGTCGAAGCCCTGAAGAAAGCCGCGTGGAACAAATCAAAGGCTGCCAAGTATCTGGGGGTTGGACGGGCGACGCTTTACCGGTTTCTGGAAGACAATCCGCAATTATGCCATCAACGGGAATAAATTGTCGATTTGCCTTCGCCTGCCTGGCCCCAGAAATTCCCACAAACGCAACTGACCCTGTTTCAGTTCGGCATAACTATAGGTTTTTATCCATTCGCCAGTGTTGACATAGACTTTTTCCCTGTATTCGACCCGTTCCGGGAAATGGGTATGTCCCAGGATCACCATGTCAAACCCATTGTCGAGATACTGTCTCCCGATGGACTGATAGGCTTTTGGAACATTCGGCTTGATGCCGTTTTCAACGCATCGTCTGCTGAGACCGGAAATCCATTTGGCCAACGGAATGCCGAGGTTCGGATGAAGCAGTTTGAAGAGTCGCTGATTTCCCCGGTTTCTGAGAATATGGAATATCAGATTGTGAATCGGCCCGGTCTCAACAAAGCGGTCACCATGAGACAAAAGCAGCCGTTTGCCCTGAAGCAAAATATCAAGTTCCTGACCGTGCAGGATCATTCCGGTTGCCTGGCTTAAAACCGGCCCCAGCGCAAAATCATGGTTTCCCGGAAGATAGTGGAGTTCTACACCGGAATCATGCAGATTTCTTAGGGCGAACAGAAGGTGCAAATAGTCTGGCCGCACCGCATGACGGTATTCGATCCAGAAGTCGAAGATATCCCCAAGTAAAAACAGATGATCGACCTGACCCTGAATTTCCTTTATAAAAGCGACCAGCGCTTGCTCCCGTTGTTCTGCACCCGGAATGGAGATGCCCAGATGCGCGTCAGACAGAAAAATTGCCGAGTCGTGTGGCATGATAATGATCAGGCCATGTTCCGCAGCACGTAGTTTAAGATTCCGCCGTGCCGGTAGTAGGTAACCTCGATTCTTGAATCCAGACGCGCCGTCACCCAAAACGACTTGATGGCGTCATCAGTCCGGACTGCCGACACTTTCAGTATCTTTCCAGCAGCCAGGCCTTCCGTGATTCCAATGATTGACAGGTTTTCCGTACCGTCAAGTCCCAGGGTTTTCCGGTTTTCCCCCGCCATAAACTGAAGCGGCAGCACGCCCATACAGACCAGATTGCTTCTGTGAATCCGTTCGAAACTTTCGGCAATCACCGCTTTGACGCCCAGAAGAAGCGTTCCTTTGGCTGCCCAGTCCCTGGAACTGCCGGTACCGTATTCCCGGCCGGCAATCACCACCAGGGGGATACCCCGTTTCTGATAGGTCATGGCCGCATCGTAAATGGTCATTGTTTCCTTTTCCGGCAGCAGACGGGTGTATCCGCCGTCAGTCTCTGGGACCAGTTCGTTGTTCAGCCGGATATTGGCAAACGTTCCCCGGATCATGACCTGATGATTGCCCCGCCTGGCACCGTATGAATTGAAATTTTCCGGCGCCACTCCCTGATCGATCAAATACTGTCCTGCCGGCGTATAGGCTGGTATGGCGCCTGCCGGCGAAATATGGTCCGTGGTCACGCTGTCTCCCAGAACTGCCAGAATCCGGGCGTTCGAAATATCCATGGGTTCAGACACATTCGAGTCAACATATTGAAAAAACGGGGGTTCCTGAATATAGGTGGATCGGGGATTCCAGCGATACAAAGCGCCATCCGGAATCGGAAGATTCCGCCAGACATCCGAGCCGTCAAAAATCTCGGCATACTCTTTCTGATACAGTTCGGGCCGAACAAAGCGGGTGGCAATTTCCTGAACTTCCGCATCAGAAGGCCATATGTCCCGAAGGTAGATCTGGATGCCGTTTGTTCCAATACCGATCGGCTCCGTATCCAGATCGATATCAATGATGCCTGCCAGCGCAAATGCCACTACCAGCGCAGGAGAGGTCAGAAAATTGGCCCGGGTCACCGGATTGATCCGGCCTTCAAAATTGCGATTGCCGCTTAGAACCGATGTGACCACCAGGTCGTGCGACTTGACAGCCTGGGTAATGGAATCCGGAAGCGGACCACTGTTTCCGATACAAGTGGTACATCCATAGGCAGCCAGATGGAAATTCAACGCCTCCAGAGATGTCAGCAGTCCGGACGCTCTCAAATAGCGGGTGGCGACTTTTGACCCGGGTGCAAAACTGGTTTTAACCCAGCAGGGCGTCTTCAAACCGGCCGAAACCGCTTTTTTGGCCAGAAGTCCGGCAGTGATCAACGCCGCAGGGTTTGAGGTATTGGTACAACTGGTTATGGCAGCAATCACCACCGCACCATGATTGAGCGTTACCGCCTGTCCCTGCAGATCGATTGTCACCCTCCTTCGGCGCGCCACGCCACAGGCCGGGTCGTGAGGATCGACAGGGCTTCCCCCTTCCTGTTCCCAGACCGGTTTTGATGTATGGGAATTCGTTTCCTGAAATACAACCGCGCAGGATTGGGTAATTGACTGATGAAAAGTTGTTTTCAAATGACTTAGCGGGACACGGTCCTGAGGCCGCTTGGGGCCGGCCAGGCAGGGTACGACCTGTGACATATCCAGTTCGACCACATCATGGTAAAGTGGATCAGGGGCTGAATCCTCCCGAAACAGTTTTTGGGTTTTACAATAGGTTTCAATCAGTTGGATCGACTCTCCGGTCCGCCCGGTCAGTCTGAGATAGTCAATCGTTTTTTCATCGACCGGGAAAAAGCCCATGGTAGCCCCATATTCCGGCGCCATGTTGGCGATCGTCGCGCGATCCTCGACACTGAGATGCGTCAGACCCGATCCAAAAAACTCCACAAATTTCCCAACAACACCTGTTTTTCGAAGGATTTCAGTAATGGTCAAGACCAGATCGGTTGCGGTTATTCCGGCGCCAAGTCTTCCGATCAGACGAAATCCGACCACATCAGGCGTCACCAGATAGTAGGGGCTGCCCAGCATGACCGCCTCGGCTTCGATGCCGCCAACCCCCCAGCCCAGAACCCCAAGCCCGTTGATCATGGTGGTATGGGAGTCGAGTCCGACCAGTGTGTCTGGAAAAACCAGTTTTTCGGAATTCCGCTCCAGAACACAGACCACTCGCCCCAGATATTCCAGATTGACCTGATGGCAGATGCCGGTCGCCGGGGGAACCACGCTGAAATTACCCAGACTTTTCTGACCCCATCTGAGAAACGCATATCGTTCCTGATTCCGTTCATAATCCCGGGCACTGTTTCTGTCAAACGCATCGTCTGTTCCATAATAGTCCACCTGAACCGAGTGATCGATCACCAGTTCCGCCGGAATAACCGGATTGATTTTCAGCGGTGTTCCATACAGACGCTGAGCCGCATCCCGCATGGCTGCCAGATCCACGACCGCCGGAACCCCGGTGAAATCCTGAAGCAGAACACGGGCCGGGAACAGAGGTAATTCAGACTGACCCTGAATAGCATCTCGTTGCGTCAGCCGTTGAATATCCTGAGCTGTGGTGATAAATCCATCTTCATTCCGCAGTAGATTTTCCAACAGGATTCGCAGACTGTACGGCATTCGTTCCAAATGGAAGGGGATGGCATCAGCCAACGCGGTCAGGCTGAAGTACTGCAGATCGCCCGAATCAGTAGAAAAAGATTTTTGGGTGTGAAACGAATTCAGGTATTCCGGCATGAAAATTCTCCTGTATGGGTTTCCGGTTGGCCAGTCTGTATCGGGATTTACCGTAAAAACGGGTATAGGGTATAGACTTTCAGAAAATTCATTTCGCAAGGCAGCAGGGAGGGGATAGGCCTTTTTGCGGCTGACGCCTTGAAAAACTGCGGCCATCCCCGACCGATAACGCAGCGAAATTATTTTTCTGAAAGTCTATGCAATTTGCAGGAGCCATGTGCCCGAATGCAGGAAGGCTTTACCTTCAGCCGTCATCCTTTTATATTTATTGGGGTGGATGCCCCGACATGCATACCGTTTATATGAAAAAATTACTTTTTTCACAACACCAAAGGCAAGCGCATGAATCCAAAGCCTATCAATTTTATATGGTGTTTTCTTATTGACATCAAAAAACAAGTTGGTTATAGGTTGCAACTTAATTGTGAAAAAGGAAGTTGTCAACCCGGCAACTTCCGTCAATTATAGCTTTCCAGATAAAGATTTTGGGTGTGTTATCGGCCTGGGATAACCGATAACGCAGCAAAATTGTTTTTCTGAAAGTCTATCTATATAACAACAGGCAGGGGCCAACAGACCTCATGAATCTCAAACAGTTGCTGCAAAAGCATAAACACGCAATCTTCAATCACTGGTTCGATCTGCTTGTTGAATCATATCCTTCCGACACCGCCACCTTTATCAAATCCCAGAAAGATCCGTTTAGCAATCCCGTGGGAGATACGGCTCGAAAAGGCCTGGAAGCCATTTTTGAAGGGGTTGTCGAGGGCATGGATCCGGAGACATTTACCTCGTTTCTGGATCCCATCATCCGCATTCGTGCCATTCAAAATTTTTCACCCGCCCAGGCCGTTTCATTCATTCTTCAGCTTAAATCCCTGCTTCAGCATCAGTTCGAAAAAGAACTGACCGATTTGAATATGCGCCGGGAATATGACCAGATAGCATCCCGAATCGATGATCTTTGCCTTCTGTCCTTCAATATTTATATGCAATGCAGGGAGACGCTGTATCAGATTCAGGCCGATGAGGTCAGAAACCGGACCTTCAAAGTTCTAAATCGATCCGGTTTGCTGAAAGAAGTGGATGGCCAGACCGACTCATCATCGTCGTAGGATATCAGAACACCTGCTGGCGCGCAAACCGTGTTCTTTGGAAAGATGAATATTTTTCTGGAATTATATTGCAGATTGTCATAACCGTTTCTTCTTTTTTAATGAAGCATCTCTTCGATAAATCCGTTCATATTGAAGAACCCAAGAGCGAGGTGATGGTCAAATGAATGTCAATTACATGTATTCCCTCCTGGCAGTTATTGTTCTTTTTTTACTGTCCTATCTGGGTGTAAAGGCAGCCGGGCTTGAAATTCTGTTTGGAATTTTCATCCCCTATCTGGCCCTTGTCACCTTTATAGGCGGTGTGGTCTACCGCGTGATGGACTGGGCCAAATCCTATGTCCCATTTCGCATTCCAACAACCTGTGGACAGCAGAAATCGCTGCCCTGGATCACGCCCAACAAGATCGACAATCCATTTACCCCGGGCGCAACCGTAATACGCATGTTTTTTGAAGTCATTTTTTTTCGCTCCCTTTTCAGAAACTCCCGGAATGCCTTACGGGAAGGGAAACTGACCCACGAATGGGAAATCTGGTTGTGGCTGGCGGCATTAGCCTTTCATTATTCCTTTCTCACCGTCATCGTCCGGCATATCCGCCTGTTTACGGAGCCGGTCCCCCTCTTTATCCAACTGATCGAAACCGTTGACAGCTTTTTCCGATTCGAGTTTCTGACAGACATCATTCAGTTTGGTCTGCCTGCTGTATTCATGTCCGGCCTGGTTCTCCTGGCTGCGGTCACCTTTTTGTTTGTCAGACGCATCCTGACCTCCCATGTCCGCTATATATCCCTGGCCGCTGATTACTTTCCACTGATTCTGATCATTGGCATCGCATTCACAGGCATCCTGATGCGGTATGTGTCCAAGGTCAACATCAAGGCAGCCAAGGAACTGACCATGGGTCTGGTCACGCTGCATCCGACCATTCCGGACGGCATCGCTCCCATTTTTTATGTCCATCTGTTTTTTGTCAGTGTTCTATTGGCCTATTTCCCCTTCAGCAAACTGATGCACATGGCTGGAATCTTCCTGAGTCCAACCCGAAATCTTCCCGCAAACACCCGGGCTGAAAGACACATTAACCCATGGAACTACCCTGTCGAAGTTCATACATACGACGAGTATGAAGACGACTTCAGGGAGAAAATGATAGAGGCTGGACTGCCAGTGGAAAAGGAGTAACGCATGTCAGACTTACCCAAACCAAAAGAATTTATCGAAAGAATTAACCGCTCGATTCCGCGGGCCGGATGGATGGATACCCCTGTGGATATCCGCAAGGGGATGTACTGTTATGCCGCCAATCCCAAAAGCGTCGAATACGTGCATCTGCCGAATGCCCATGCCTGGAATCCGGTTGAAGACGACTGGCATCTGCCTGAGAACTGGCAGGAAATCATCCATGAAGGATTCAAAGTTCGACTGGAGCGGTTCCGGTCATTCAAGGTTTTCATGGACATCTGTGTCAGATGCGGGGCCTGTGCCGACAAATGCCACTTTTTTATCGGTACCGGTGATCCCAAAAACATGCCGGTGCTTCGCGCCGAGCTGCTACGGTCGGTTTACCGAAACGATTTCACCAAGGTCGGCAAGATATTGGGCAAAATCGCAGGTGCCAGACCCATGACCATGGATGTGCTGAAAGAGTGGTGGTACTATTTCTTTCAGTGTACCGAATGCCGGCGGTGTTCGGTTTTTTGCCCATACGGCATCGATACGGCCGAAATCACAATCATGGCACGAGAGTTATTCAATCTGATTGGCCTCAACATCGACTGGGTTGCCACACCCGTTGCCAACTGCTATCGAATGGGCAACCATCTGGGAATTCAGCCCCATGCATTCAAGGATATGCTGGATTTTTTTGTGGATGACATCGAAGAAATCACAGGTGTTCGGTGTGAGCCCAATTATAACCAAAAAGGCGCGGATATCCTGTTTATCACCCCGTCGGGCGATGTGTTTGCAGACCCTGGTACCTATACCTGCATGGGATATCTGATCCTCTTTCAGTATCTGAAAGAAAAATACGGGCTCAACGTCACTTGGAGCACCTATGCGTCGGAAGGCGGCAATTTTGGATTTTTCACCTCTCATGAGATGATGAAACGGCTGAATTCCAAAATGTATGCCGAAGCCAAACGACTGGGCGTCAAATGGATTCTGGGTGGTGAATGCGGCCACATGTGGCGGGTCATCAACCAGTATATGGACACCATGAACGGCCCGGCAGATTTTCTGGAAGTGCCGGTCAGCCCCATCACCGGAACCCGGTTTGAAAATGCCAAGTCAACCAAGATGGTTCATATTTCGGAATTTACGGCGGATCTGATCAAACATGGCAAGCTGGATCTGGAACCCGATCGGAATGACAATCTGGTGCTGACCTATCATGATTCCTGCAATCCGGCCCGGGGCATGGGAATGTTTGATGAGCCCCGGTATGTGATTCAGAGCGTTGCCCGCAATTTTTACGATATGCCGCCCAACACCATACGGGAACAGACCTTCTGCTGCGGCAGCGGTTCCGGCCTCAACGCGGGTGAAAACATGGAACTTCGACTGGCAGGCGGCCTGCCGCGATCCATGGCCGTCAAGCATGTTCGTGACAAATATGGCGTCAATATGCTGGCCACCATCTGCGCGATTGACCGCGCCGCACTCCCCACCCTGATGGATTATTATCTGCCGGATGTCCGTGTCACCGGCGTCACCGAGCTGGTGGCCAATGCGCTGATCCTGCCCGGAGAAGGTGAACGAACCACAAACCTGCGCGGTGAGCCCCTGCCAGGAATGGAGCTGGAGGAAGAAGAATGATGAATGATCGAAAATACATTATAACCGGACTGGTGATTTTTTTCGCCATCGTGACATTCCCATTCTGGTACAATCTGGGAAAAGCGGCACCCGGACCTGAAGTCAAAATGACCGAAAAAGCCAAGGCAGCCAAGGTCTGTGTCATGCCCACATCCTATATGCGGGCCGAGCATATGCAGCTTTTAGACCTCTGGCGTCATAATGTTGTCCGCAATGCGGAACGGGTATTTGTCAACACGGAAGGCAAAGAGTTCAACATGAGCCTTTCCAACACATGTTTGGACTGCCACTCCAACAAGGCTGACTTCTGTGACAAATGCCACAATTACGCGTCGGTCAGACCCTACTGCTGGGATTGCCATATTGAAAATCCAAAGGAGGCGAAGTAATGGACTACAGCAGAAGACACGTTCTGGAGATGCTGGGAATTGCAGCGTTAGCTGCCAGCACTCCGCCGGTTATAAATGCCTTTGCTTCGGATCACGGGTCATCAGCGCGTCAACCCTCGGTTAAAAAAGGTCCGGATGAACTGAAGGCCAAGCAGTGGGCCATGGTTATCGATACCCGGAAAATTGCAAAGGCATCGGATCTGGAACCCATGATCGAAGCCTGCCACAAGTTGCACAACGTACCCAAACTTGAATTCAAAAATCATGAAATCAAATGGATATGGGAAGAAGAGTACACGCATGCATTCCCAACCGATGCCAACCGGTTTGTAGACGACCGGGTCAAGCATCTGCCGTTTCTGGTGCTGTGCAACCATTGTGAAAATCCGCCCTGTGTCCGGGCCTGTCCGACCAAGGCCACCTTCAAGCGCGACAGTGACGGTGTTGTCATGATGGACTTTCACCGGTGCATCGGCTGCCGGTTTTGCATGGCTGCCTGCCCGTATGGTGCCAGAAGCTTCAATTTCCGTGATCCGCGACCGTTTATCAAGGAAACCAACAAAGAGTTTCCGACCCGGATGAAAGGCGTTGTTGAAAAATGCCAGTTCTGTACGGAACGGCTCGCAGTCGGGTTGCTACCTGCCTGTGTCGAGGTTTCAAACGGCATTTTGACCTTTGGGGATCTGTATGATGAAGAATCCGATGTCAGGAAACTGTTGAAGGAAAATTTCACCATTCGACGGAAACAGAATCTGGGCACAGAACCGTCTGTTTACTATATCGTATGAGGTGGCCATGTTAGAACTTGCGATCAAAGGCAGTAAAAAATTCTATGGATGGGTCATTGTGCTTCTGGCAATCGTCGGAATGGGCTTTGGCATTTATCTGATGCAGCTTGGTTTCGGTCTGGGGATCACCGGAATGAGCCGGGATGTATCCTGGGGCTTTTATATTGCCCAGTTCACCTTTCTGGTCGGCGTTGCTGCCGGAGGCGTCATGGTCGTGACGCCCTACTATCTTCATAATTACAAAGCGTTTGGAAAGATCACCATTCTGGGTGAATTTCTGGCCATTGCCGCCATTTCCATGTGTCTGATGTTTATCCTGGTGGATCTGGGCCAGCCCATGCGGATGTTCAATGTGCTCCTTTATCCCACGCCCAACTCGGTTCTGTTCTGGGACATGATCGTGTTGAACGGCTATCTGTTTCTGAATATCGTGATCGGATGGAATGTGCTGGAAGCCGAACGGAACGGCACCCATTATCCCATGTGGATCAAACCCCTGATCTATCTGTCCATCCCCTGGGCTGTCGGCATCCATACGGTTACCGCATTTCTGTACTGCGGTCTTCCGGGCAGAGGATTCTGGCTGACCGCAATTCTGGCTCCGCGGTTTCTGGCATCCGCCTTTGCCGCTGGCCCCGCGCTGCTGATCCTGTTGTGTCTCATTATCCGCAGAGTCACCAACTTCGATCCGGGCAAGGAGCAGATTCAATCCCTTGCCAAGATCGTGGCCTATGCCATCTGCCTGAATGTGTTCTTCTTTCTGTGTGAGGTCTTTGTCGTATTTTACAGCCAGATTCCGGAACATATGGATCATCTGAAATATCTCTTTTTCGGTCTTCACGGGCACGGCAATCTGGTCGGCTGGATGTGGGCGTCCATGTTTCTGATGCTGACGGGAATCATCCTTCTGGTCAACCCCTTTACGCGTAAGAATGAAGCCTCCCTGGCTGTCGGATGCGTGGTCATTTTTGCCGGAACCTGGATCGACAAGGGGCTTGGCATGATCTCCGGCGGGTTTGTTCCATCCCCGCTGCACCATGTCAATGAATATGCACCGACGCTTCCGGAAATCGGTATCACGCTGGCGGTCTGGGCAGCGGGATTTCTGGTGCTGACCATTTTTTATAAAATGGCCATTGGCGTTAAGGAAGAAGTGAGAGGGTAATGCTGAAAATTGACGGTTGAAGGTGAATCATGAGTTCAGCCAGATTCCGACATCTGATCTCTGACCTCTAACCTCTGAAATCTGATCTCTGTATTGTCTCATATCCTCCCCCCTGAGATATGGGCAGGAAAAGGCGTCTTTTAAACAAAGACGCCTTTTCTATTTTTTGAAAAAAATCGGATGCACTTCAGGCATGATTCATCAGGATCTCACGTTCCCGGTCCTGGGTGACGGTTTCCCACTGCCCCCCCTGTCAGTCTGATCGACTGGTGGTATCAAGTTCCAGAAATGTCATCTGACGGGGTCTGCTGGCATCGATCAGTTCTGGAAGTTCTATCGACCGATTCAGCCAGAAGATGATTTTTTTCCGTTGAATGGTCCGCTGTTTTCTGATCCATCCCAGTTTGGTATAAAACGGATTTTTACAGACTGGCTCACCAACATACCAAAGCCTGCGCCGAATCATTTCATCCACCGGACACAACGGCGCTGAGCAGCGTTCAAAATGCCTGCATTTATCCATAAACGTCCTCGTCTTGCTTTTCCGATCAAAAAATTCTGTAACCAAACATGGTTTAATGATTCTTTAATCACAATGCCACTTTTTCGACTTATGACCGAGTTGCTGTTTCGAGTCAAATTTTTTTGAATACCGGAGCCATTATGAACCATCTGACCAGAAGACAATTCCTGAAAACGGGTGCCGTGTCTGCCGCAGTCATGGCAGCCGCACCAATTCCTGACATTTATGCATCCCAATCCCGTATTGATCAACAGTTAGCGACCCTGATCGATGTGTCCAAATGTATCGGATGCGAAGCCTGTGTGGATGCGTGTCAGGAAAGCAACCGGGATAAATTTCCAAAGCCGGTGAAACCTTTTCCCAAAATGCTGCCATCCCGGGTTAAGGTGGAGGACTGGTCCGAAAACCAGGACGTTCGGGATCGCCTGACGCCGTATAACTGGTTGTTCATTCAACATGCGGTTGTTCAAAAAGACGGTCAGGCAATGGAGTTGACCCTTCCCCGACGGTGTATGCATTGTGTGAATCCGCCTTGTGTCAAGTTGTGTCCATGGGGAGCAGCGGTTCAGCAGGCAAACGGTATTTCCCGCATCGATTCGGAGCTATGTCTCGGTGGCGCAAAATGCAAATCCGTGTGCCCCTGGAAGATTCCCCAAAGGCAGACCGGCGCCGGGTTGTATCTGGACATTCTGCCGTCTCTGGCCGGAAACGGTCTCATGAACAAATGTGACCGCTGTTATGACCGGATTGCAGATGGAAAGCGTCCTGCCTGTATCGAAGCCTGCCCGGAGCAGGTGCAGACCATTGGCCTTCGTCCGGATATCATCCGGCAGGCACACGAATTGGCCCATTCCATGAACGGATTTATTTATGGGGAAACCGAAAACGGAGGAACCAATACCATCTATGTTTCTCCGGTTCCTTTTGAGCAGTTAAACCGTTCCATTGATAAGGCACCCGGACAGGGCCGCCCCCACATGAAGCCGGTCAAAGATGAAATGGAAAAAGCCAACAATCTGGCAGCGGCATTTCTGATTGCGCCCATTGCAGGCATTGCAGCCGCCATCGGCAGAACCTATAAACTGGCCAGAAATCGGTCATCAGGAGATCCGTCATGAATCCGACATCAATTCAACCGACTTCCCGCAACAAGATGAATCAAATAATCCGAATTTCCCTGTTTTTCATGGCGTTGACCGGCTTTGCCCAAATGCCCATTTTCAAACGCTATTACATTGCTGATATTCCCGGATTGGGTTGGCTGGATCAGTTCTACCTCACCCATTATCTGCATTATCTGACAGGTGCATTCCTGATTGGCCTTGTATCTTATCAGATTGGTACTTATTTTTTAGAGTCGAGACACCGCTTTCGCGTGACGGTAATGGGTTATATCAGAGGATCTGCTTTGACCGGTCTGATGCTGACCGGTATATTGATGATGATTAAAAATTTTCCGGGCTATGGGTATCCGCCTTCAATGATTATCGCTCTGGATTTGGCCCATATCGGATTCACCCTTATGTTTCTGGCGGCATCGGCATGGGCTTTGGCAGGCAAGCAAAAATGGCTTGAAAAGATTTAATAAACCTTTTTATAATAACAGGAGTAATGAACATGAAAGAAATCTTTTTCATCGTTGGGATTGTCGGGGTCTGGTTTCTGCTTCAGGCCTATATTCTTCCCAAACTGGGAATTTCCACCTGAATGAGAAATTCCTGTCAGGTGACAGATAAAAAAAAGCATGTCGATTTCCCAAAATCCACAGATTCGACAGGACAATGACACGGCTTTAATCACCCGAATCAATTCCGGTCAGACCGACCTGTTTCCGGAACTGGTTCGCCGGTATGAGCAAAAGCTGTATAATTTCGGAATCCGTATGTGTAAAGATCCCCAGGATGCCGAAGACATGGTTCAGGATACCTTTCTGAACGTCTTTCGGTATCTGAAGGATTTCCGGTTTGAAAGCCTGTTCAAGAATTGGCTGTACCGGGTAGCAACCCGATCCTGCCTGAAAAAAAAACGAAAGTCCCGATATACACCCGATCAGGAATTGTCCCTGGATGACTTTTTACCCAGAGAAGAATCCGCCATTCCCACCCAGTTACCAGACTGGGCAGCAGCTCCCCTTGACCAGATACTCAACGAGGAGTTGGGCCGCATTCTGAGGCAGGCGGTTCATGAACTGCCGGAATCATATCGGTTGGTACTGGTGCTTCGGGACATGGAAGGATTCAGCACCTCGGAAACTGCCCAGATACTGAATTTGTCCGAGACCAACATCAAGGTCAGGCTTCACCGGGCCAGGCTGTTTGTCCGGAAAAAACTGACGGATTATTTCGATCATGACCGATAACACCCATCATCCCCACCAATGTCTTTCCCAGTTTGAAAAACTGTCCCAATATCTGGATAAGGAACTGGATGAGCTGACCTGTCAGGATATCGAACGACATGTCGGAGAATGTATTGCCTGCCGAGTCTGCCTGGAAACCCTCAAACGAACTGTCATGCTCTGCCACACCATCGAGAAGGATCAAGAACCTGTTCCCGGGGCTTTTGCTCGCCATCTGAAAGAGACGATAGACACATTGTGTCGCCACTCTTCAACGTAAATGGATGCGGTTGTGAAAACTCGACTTTGGCCATTTCGATTACCGCATGATTGTGGATAGGTCAATGCCTTTTACTGGTGATCGGAATCGGTTCACGTTTTACAACCCGGTTTTCATGATTAGGGATTGACTATGAGATTAAAGCATGGCAATTAACGGTGAAATGCAATTGTAGCCCTCTCCAGAAATGTTTCAGCAAGGAAACCGGTCATGAAAAAACCACTTTTAAAAACATCCATTCCCGGCCCCGAGGCCATGAAATGGATCTCCAGAGATTCGAACATTCTGTCTCCCTCACTACCCCGGGAATATGCACTGGTCGCTTTCAAAGGCAGGGGACAGTGGATTGAGGATATTGATGGTAATGAGTTTCTGGATTTCACCTCCGGCATTGCCGTATGCAACACCGGCCATTGTCATCCCGAAGTTGTTGCATCAGCTCAGGCCCAGTTGGCCAGCCTCATTCATATGTGCGGCTCTGATTTCTATCACCTGCCCATGATTGAACTGGCTGAAAAACTGGCGCAGATCACCCCAGGCCAGTTCGACAAGCGGGTGCTTCTGGCCAATTCCGGTGCAGAGGCGGTTGAGGCCGGATTCAAGCTGGCCAGGTGGCACAGCGGCCGGGACAAGGCCATTGCTTTTCTGGGCGCATTTCATGGCAGAACCATGGGCGCGCTGTCCCTGACCGCCTCGAAAGCAGTTCAGCGGAAAGGTTTTTCCTCATTTGTTCCCGGTATCCATCATGTCCCGTATGCAAACTGTTATCGATGCGCATTCCGTCTGACGCACCCATCCTGCAATTTTGAATGCATCCGGTTCATCGAAGAACATATTTTCAGAACCATACTGCCCCCTGAAGAGGTTGCCGTCATCGTAATCGAACCCATTCAGGGAGAAGGCGGCTATATCGTGCCGCCTGAGCACTACCACATCCGGATGAAAACCCTGGCGGAAAAATATGGCATTCTCTACATGGTTGATGAAATCCAGTCCGGTATGGGCAGAACCGGCAAGCTGTTTGCCATGGAACATTTTGGTGTGGAACCGGATCTGATCACCCTGGCAAAAGGCATTGCATCCGGAATGCCCTTAAGCGCCCTGGTCACGCGTGCCGGGGTCATGGACTGGACCCGGGGCGCACATGGATCCACCTATGGCGGAAATCCGGTCTCATGCGTTGCGGCACTCACATCCATCAAAGTCATTCAAGCCGGACTGGTTGACAATGCAAGAATTCTGGGACACAAGCTGCGTGCCGGGCTGCTTGCCATGCAGCAGCAGTTTGAATGCATGGGCGACATCCGGGGACTTGGGTTGATGCAGGCCGTAGAACTGGTCAAAGACAGGGAATCCATAACACCGGACAAAGCGCTTCGCGACAGGCTGCTTCAGGGCTGTTTTCAGAAAGGTCTTTTATTGCTCAGTTGCGGTGATAGCGTGATTCGATTCTGCCCTCCCCTCATCATCGATAGTGATGACATTGATACGGCTCTGGAAATTTTTGAATCCGTCCTCAAAGACGTGATCTGAACGATAAGGAGACTTTTGTGACACAGACGGCATCCAGGCATGCCATTGTGGCAGAGACGATTTATAAGCGCTTTGGCCAACTCGAGGTGCTGAAAGGTGTCAGCCTTTCCGCCGATGAGGGAAACGTTATCGCACTGATTGGCTCCAGCGGCTCCGGAAAAAGCACGCTGCTTCGGTGCATCAACCTTCTGGAAACGCCGGATTCCGGCAACGTTTTTATTTCAGGCGAGTTGATTCGCATGAAAAAAAACCGTCGCGGGGAAACGGTTCCGGAAGACAACAAACAGGTTGACCGGATTCGGACCCGTCTGGGAATGGTGTTTCAGCATTTCAATCTCTGGAGCCATATGACCATTCTGGAAAATGTCATTGAAGCGCCGGTCCATGTGATGAAAAAACCCAAAAAATATGCAATTGATCTGGCCATGACACTGTTGGAAAAAGTGGGCATTGATGCCAAGGCCCATTTTTATCCGTCCCAGTTGTCCGGAGGCCAACAGCAGCGAGCTGCCATTGCCCGGGCCCTGGCCGTGGAACCGGCAGCGCTTCTGGTGGATGAACCGACGTCCGCCCTGGACCCCGAACTGGTGGGTGAGGTGCTTCGGGTCATGCAGCAACTGGCCGAAGAAGGGCGAACCATGATTATCGCGACCCATGAAATGGAATTTGCCCGCCAAGTCTCCTCTCATGTCATGTTTTTACATAATGGTGTTGTTGAAGACCAAGGCCCTCCCGAGTATCTGTTTGAAAATCCAAGCTCGGAACGATGCAGACAGTTTTTGACCGGAATTATCCGGAAGTAGGAACGCGTAATCACTGCCCTCCTTTTGTTGAAGGGGGTTATTAACGGTAACCATATAACGCTAAGAGGTGAACGATGAAAAAGTTGATGCTCGTGATGTTGATTTTTGTCATAGCGGTTGGATTGACCGGCAACGTGTTGGCTGCCGATGCCAAGAAAAAAGTCCGTATCGGTACGGAAGGCGCGTATCCCCCATTCAACATGGTGAACAAAAGCGGAGAGGTCGAAGGTTTTGATATTGATATCGCCAAGGCGCTCTGCAAAGAAATGGGGATGGAACCGGTGTTTGTGGTTCAGGACTGGGACGGACTGATTCCGGGCCTCGTGGCTAAAAAATTTGACTGCATCATCGCCTCCATGTCCATCACCGATGAGCGAAAGCAGAAAGTGGATTTTACCAATAAATATTATCTGACTCCGGCCCGGTTTGTGGCCAAAAAAGGTGCGGGCTTCACGATATCCAAGGAAGGACTGAAGGGGAAAAGCGTGGGGGTTCAGCGAGCAACCATTCACGAAAATTTTGTTCGGGACATGTTTGGTGATTCGGTCGATATCAAAGCCTATGCCACCCAGGATGAAGCCAACATGGATCTGGTTGCCGGCCGGGTGGACCTGGTGATTGCGGATGCAACCGTTCTTTTGGGCGGTTTTATCAATACAGATGCCGGAAAAGGTTATGAATTTATCGGTCCCGGCTATACCGATAAAAAATGGTTTGGTGACGGCATCGGTATCGCGATTCGAAAAGGCGACAAGGAATTGAAAGAAAAATTCAATAAAGCCATTCTGGCCATCCGTGCCAATGGGGTGTACAAGAAAATAAACGATAAATATTTCAATTTTGACGTGTACGGTAATTGATACGCTCAAGCTGGATGGATTTCGAGTTGTTGCATTAACTGACGTCATTCTGGCGGACACCGGAATCCGGTCACCGGTAACAAAATCGGATTCCGGGTCAAGCCCGGAAGGACTTCTTTCTGACCTCTAACTCTTGACCACTGAATCAATATGATTGACCTGCAAGGCTATGGGTGGCTGTTATGGGCAGGCGCTTGGCAAACCGTTCTGGTCGGCATCAGTTCCATGATCATTGCCATGGTGCTGGGTCTTCTGGGCGCTTGGGGTAAACTCTCCCGATCCAAAACCGCCAAAGGCATTACAGAGACGTACACCACAATTATCCGCGGCGTACCCGAATTGGTGATCATCCTGCTGGTCTATTATGGCGTCCCCACGCTGATACAGGATATTCTGTCGTCTTCGGGAATGGATATTATCATCGATTTGAACCCCTTTACCGCAGGCGTTGCCACCATCGGTTTCATCTATGGGGCATTTGCAACCGAAGTCTTTCGTGGCAGTTTTCTCGCTGTACCCAAAGGCCAGATGGAAGCGGCCAAAGCCGTTGGCATGAACCGGATTCAGGCATTTAACCGGATCCTGATGCCCCAGATGTGGCGGTTTGCACTTCCGGGCCTGGGAAATGTGTGGATGGTTCTGATCAAGGCAACCGCACTGGTTTCAGTCATTCAATTGCCAGAGCTCATGCGCAATGCGGACATTGCCTCCCGTTCAACCAAGCTGCCGTTCACCTGCTATTTTGCTGCATCCTTGATCTATCTGGGAATCACGGTTGTTTCCATTCTGGTTCAGCAGAAAGCGGAAAAATGGGCCAACCGCGGGATCAGGAGGGCATGATGTTTGAAATCATCTGGGAAAGCCTTCCCAAGCTGCTGACCGGGTCGATCACCACCATTCAGTTGACCGCCATCTCTGTGGCCATCGGCTTATGCCTGGCCGTTCCCTGTGCCCTGATGCGGGTTAATCGGAATCCGCTTTTTCGGTGGCCGGTGTATGGATTCATTTTTTATTTCCGCGGCACGCCACTTCTGGTACAGATTTTTCTCATTTACTATGGCAGCGGCCAGTTTCAGGAGTTTTTTTCTCAAATCGGTCTCTGGCAATTTTTTCGGGAAGCCTGGTTCTGTGCCATTTTATCCCTGACCCTGAACACGGCGGCCTATACCGCAGAAATTCTCCGGGGCGCAATTCAAGCCGTTCCGTTTGGAGACATCGAAGCGGCAAGAGCCTGCGGCATGTCCGGATCTCTTCTGTACCGGCGGATCATTCTGCCAAAAGCCTTCCGGATTGCCTGGCCTGCCTACACCAATGAGGTGGTGTTTCTGCTTCAGGCCTCATCTCTGGTATCCATCATCACTATCATGGATATCACGGGGGCAGCACGGGTGATTGCATCCCGCACGTTTGCCTTTTACGAGCTGTACCTGACGGCAGCCGCCTTGTATCTGGTGCTGGTTTATGGCGTGCTGTTCGTGTTCCGGCGGATTGAATACCGGATTACCGGGTATCTGCTGGATCCGTCGCTGCGGGCGTAACCCCGTTTCAACTTTTAAAGCCGTCCGGCTCTTCCAAAGGATGATGAGCTGGCCGGCTTCTGTTTTTTTGAAAGGATTTCAATTGAATCATCGGGTGTTACGGGCAGACTGGCTGCTGCTTCTGACTGCGGTCATCTGGGGATGTGCTTTTGTGGCGCAGCGGGCCGGAATGAATCATGTGGGACCGTTTACCTTCAACAGCATCCGGTTCTTGTTGGGAGCACTGGTCTTGATGCCATTTATCATCTACCGAAACCGCCGCTATCCACAGCCCGAGGGCAGACAGGCATTTCTCTTTTCCAATCTGTCGTTTTCAAATGGATTACTGGTCGGCGTCATTCTGTTTTGCGGGGCCAGTCTGCAGCAGATCGGCATGGTCTATACAACAGCGGCAAAAGGCGGGTTTATCACCGGTCTTTATGTCATTCTGGTGCCGGTTATCGGCCTGTTTATCGGGCAGCGTTCGGGATGGGGAAGCTGGGTTGGTTCTCTTCTGGCGTTCGCCGGCATGTATCTCTTAAGCGTCAACGAAAACCTGAGTTTTGCACCCGGTGATCTCTGGGTCCTGGCCGGTGCATTCTTTTGGGCGGTTCATGTCCTGATTATCGGATGGCTGTCTCCCCGTGTGGACCCGGTTCAACTGGCCTGCGCCCAGTCTCTGGTATGTTCGTTTTTCAGCATCACGGCTGCCATGCTGATCGAAACTATCACCGTGACCGGCATTGTCGGCGGGTTAATCCCGATACTTTATGGTGGCCTGATGTCCGTCGGCATCGCCTATACGCTTCAGGTTGTGGCCCAGAAGGACGCCCCACCCGTTCATGCGTCCATCATTTTAAGCCTGGAAACCGTGTTTGCCGCCTTGGCCGGCTGGCTGCTTCTGGAAGAAATATTAGGCCTTCGGGCGATAACCGGATGTGTTCTGATGCTTGCGGGCATGCTTTCGGTTCAGCTGTGGCCCGGAACTGCCAAATGAGGACAACCACCATCAGCTCAATGTATGCCCATGATATTCTGATCAAGGTTGAGGATCCCTACCGGTGCAGAATTGATGACAAAGGGTATGTTCAGGAAAAACCGAAATGTTCAAAAAGCTGAAACTTTTTAGACGGAATAAATCTCTCGAAGAGATATCTTCAGAAGATAATCTAACGGAATTATTTAACTTTAAATATTCCTGTTTTAAAATGCTGCTCGATTCGAATTCTGAATTCTTAAATGTAATAACGGATATAGAAGAGAAACTCCTGGGCCAACAGGTCTTTGGCATGTCCTATGTCAGATCACGGTCTGCCAAAGCTGTTTTCCACGCCCTCCGCATGATCAAAAACCTGGATGACCTCTCAGACCACCGTTACGCCCTTCTGTTTGATATTCTTGAAAACATCAACCTGAAAATCAAAGAGATACTTTTCAGAAAAAAAGAAATTTCCACATCAGAGCTAATATTACCTTACTCGACGATAAATGCAGAGATGGCGGACCGGGTGGGCGGGAAAAATGCCAATCTGGGTGAAATACACAGCAGAATTGGACTTCCGATCCCCAGCGGATTTGCGATAACAACAACGGCTTTTGAGTCTTTTCTTCTTAACTCGGCGCTTTTCGATGAGATAAGCAATAAAAAGACGCTGCTCGATCCAGATAATCCTGAAACCATCAAAATCGTCAGTGACGATATCCGGCAATTAATCCTGTCGGCCGATGTCCCTGCTGAAATAGAAGACGCCATCCTCCTGGCCTATGCAAAGCTTGCCGAAGATCGTTTTTCCGGAAAGATTCCGGATTCTCCCCTGAGAATATCCATGCGAAGCAGCGCTATTGGAGAAGACAGCGAATTGTCCTTTGCCGGCCAATACCTGACCGTGTTAAACGTGCCGCAGGAACATATTGTCCGGTCATATAAGGAAATAGTTGCCAGTCTTTACTCTCCCCGTGCGATTACCTACAGGCTTAACAAAGGTATCCGGGATGAAGATATCGCCATGAGTGTCGCTTGCCTTCAAATGGTGGAGTCTGTTGTCAGCGGTGTGATGTATTCAAAAAATCCGCTCAACATGCTGGAAGAGCATATCATTATAACCGCCGTATGGGGACTTGGCCCTTATGCTGTGGATGGCGTCATCACGCCGGATACATACACCGTGGGGAAAAACGGCCAAACCATATCATCTGATATCTCCCGCAAGAGAGTTCAGTTAATCAGTAAACCGGATGGGGATTTGATGGAAATTCCAGTGGCTGATGCGCTTCAGGACAAACCCTGTCTCACAGCGGATAATATTGCCGTTCTTGCCGGCTACGCAATGAAGCTTGAGGAACATTACGGTTATCCACAGGATATCGAGTGGGCGATTGACAATAGCGGATCTATTTTTATTCTGCAAAGCCGCTCGCTCCGTGCAGAAGATTCCGGTAAAAGTTATCCGGTCCTCCCGTTACTCACCGAATATCCACTTCTGATTGAAAAGGGCGTAACCGTTTCAGGCGGCGTGGGGTTCGGCCCGGCTTTCCATGTATCTTCAGAAAAAGATCTGATGAATTTCCCCGATGGTGCAGTTCTGGTGGCCAGGCATTCATCTACCAAGTTTGTCATGGTCATGAAAAAGACCAGGGCGATCGTTACCGATATGGGAAATATGGCAGGGCATATGGCTACTCTGGCACGGGAATTTGCGGTACCCACCATAGTGAGTACCGATGTGGCCACATCCCACATCCATAACGGTGTGTACGTTACCGTGGATGCTTATTCGGGAAGAGTATATCAGGGAAGGGTGCCGGAGTTGGAGGCATACCAGGTTACAGGCGAATTTCCCATGAAGGACACCCCGGTATACGGTGTTCTGAGAGAGGTCAGTGATTGGATCGTCCCTCTGTATCTTTTGGATCCCGGGTCCCCGGATTTTGCGCCTTCCTTTTGCCGAACCCTTCACGATATCAGTCGGCTGGTTCACGAGCTCTCCTATTCCGAGATGTTTAAACTCGGTGATTTCGTCTCCGACAAAACGGGATTGGCATTTAAATTAAAAGATTTCATCCCGCTTGATCTGTACGTTATTGATTTGGGCTCCGGTCTGACGGAAACGAATATGACTGTCAACAGTATAACCACGGACAAGATTGCGTCTGAGCCATTCAGGGCGCTCCTCAAAGGATTGATGAATACGGGTTTCCAGCAAAACCAGTTGCGCCCTGTGGCGTTTAAAGGGTTCTTATCCGTCATGAGCGAGCAGATGCTCTCCCCGCCTTCCGCTTCTGAAAAATTAGGTAACCGCAGCTATGCCATTATTTCAGATAAATATATGAATTTCAGCTCCCGCGTCGGATATCATTACAGTATCATCGATTCCTACTGTAGCAGAATTGTTAATATGAATTATATCTCTTTCTCTTTCAAGGGGGGGGCTGCGGATGATGTGCGGAAAAACAGGCGTGCCAGAACGATTGCCAAGGTCCTTCAATCACTCGATTTTGGCATTGACGTCATGGGAGACAGGGTTAATGCAAAATATCTGAAACATGAGATGCATCACATCAAAGACAAACTGGACATGCTCGGCCGACTGCTTCAGTTTACCCGCCAAATGGATATGCTGATGACCCATGAAGCCAGTGTTGACCAAATGGCTGAGAATTTCCTTGCAGGAAATTATAATTTTGAAAAATAATTCCAGCTATAGCTTTTAAGATTCCGATACACTCATTTTCCGTGTCGCGGCACGCTCTATGAGTTCGACCAGTTTCAAGACCGGATATGGTTTTAACAGGTAGGCAAACGCACCGCTTTTAAGCGTGTTTTCTTCATCCGGTAAGGAGAAATGACCGGTCATAAGGATAACCCGGGTGGGCAGAGAAAGGCGCCTGATTTCAGAAAGTACCTGGATACCGTTCATCCCTGGCATCTTCACATCAAGGATCACCACATCGACCCCCCCCTGGACAATCCGCGCCAGACCAGAAAGTCCATCTGATGAGATTTCGACATCGAAACCCCGGCGGGCCAGCAACCTGCTCAGGCTGGCTGTAAAAGCCATTTCATCGTCGACAAGCAATACCTTAATGTCTTTCATTGGCGCCTCATTTTCTTCCGGAGGTTCTTGGCCAGCCTGCGCCCTCTTTTGTTAAAGAAGGTTCTTCAACCGGCGAAAGGGACTCGGGGCTAAACGGATCCTTCTCTGTTCAACATGCTCACATACTTCGTGTATGCTCCGCTTTTGATGCGCTTTCCGCCTTGTTATCAAGCCTGATCCGGAATCTTCAAACAGGCTCTAACCGGATAGCGTATCAATGCTTTGCGTGCGATTGCAACCAATCGCATTTAAATAATGACCACGATCAACTGGTTCCAGGTTGAGATCAAAACAATCCGACTAAAATATTACATATTATCTGAAATCCAACACCGCTCATGTGCGTTCTCGATAGTACTGACAAGTGTTTCCATATCACATGGTTTGAGGAGAAGTTCCGTGGCGCCTATTTTCAGTACTTCATTGACTCGTTCAATATCCATGTGGCCAGACAAGATAATCACGGGAGTCGCAATGCCCTTGTTCCGGATTGCTTTCAGGGTCATTGCGCCATCCATCCCCGGCATTTTGATATCAAGGACGATAACATCGAACGTTTCGGTGCTTAGAATTTCGATGGCCTCGGCTCCACTATGACACGATTTGATCACCATCTCTCTTTTTCGCAAGACCTTGGTCAAGGACTCTACAAAAAGTTTCTCATCGTCAATCAGAAAAACGCGTATTAAATTTGACATATCATATCTCCTGCCGGATACAAATAAAGAATGGTTTCCGTAAACGCTATTGACTCCCTGAATATTGGATACGCAAATTGGCAGAAAATGTAACCCGGTCATTCTCTCCGAGAAAACTTAGTGCCGCTCTCCCCTTTTTCCATATACCAGTTTTCTCCGGTACGCTTCGCTCACTTTTTCCTGGAGATCGTCTATCCTGACCGGTTTAATCAAAAAATCAAAAGCCCCCAATTGCATGCCTTCGATTCCCGATTCAACAGAACCATGGCCAGTAAGTATGACTACTTCTACATGCGGCATTTTTTGTTTGATCTTTTTCAATGTGGCAATACCATCCATCTCCGGCATCTTCATATCAAGGACAATTACGTCAAACTCCTTTTCTCCGACCACATTGACAGCATCAGAACCATTATATACGACGATGACATCATACCCTCTTTTAGACAGAAGCTTTTGAAGATTGTTGGCAAAAGCCACCTCATCGTCAACAAGAAGAATACTGGGTCTTTTCATTTTTGGCTCCTCATTTTCATATGAAAGAGCGGGTTCAGGTAATTATAGACTTTCAGAAAATTCATTTCACAAGGCAGCAGGGAGGGGATAGGCCATTTTGCGGCTGACGCCTTGAAAAACTGCGGCCATCCCCGACCGTTAACGCAGTGAAATTATTTTTCTGAAAGTCTATACCTCTTCCCGATTTTCATGGGCGTTGTCAGCTGGACTAAACGGAAGAAAAATATTGAATTGAGTCCCTTCACCGATAGTACTCCGAACCGTAATGTCCCCACCCAATGCCTTGACCGTGCTGTAGGTTATGGAAAGTCCCAATCCTGTCCCCTTTCCAACAGCCTTCGTGGTGAAAAAAGGATCAAATATTTTATCCATGTTCTCTGTAGAAATACCCGAACCCGTATCACCAACTGTGATCTCCACCCCATGGCGAAGGTTGTCGACTCGGGTTCCGATACTGATTATTCCATAAGGTTTTCCCTCGTGAGCGTCGGTGGCATTGTTGATAAGGTTGATGAAAACCTGCTGCAGCAGGGAGGGATCCGAAGGGAATGAAGGAATGTCTTTTTGCAGGTCGAGTGCAAACTGAATTCCCATCCCCTTTGCTTTTCCATCCATCAGCCGAATCACGTCTTCAAGGAACGCATTCAGATTAACCATTTCTCTTTGGGACTTGTTCCGGCGTGAAAATTTGAGGAGATTCTGGGTGATGAGACTGCAACGATGGACTTGGGATTCCGTCTGAGACAGGGAAGCGAGTAATTCGGTTTTGTCGTCCTTGCTCAGACTCGATATATCCTCGATCGTGTCCCTCATGACCTGGCTTTCAGTCAGAATGATGGCCAATGGATTGTTGATCTCATGTGCCACCCCGGCCGAAAGTTCCCCCAGTGAAGCCAATTTTCTCGTCTGAACGAGTTGTTTGTTCAGGAAATCTGTTTCTCTATCCCGATTCCGTATGATTTTAATCATATAGCGGGTACTTATTACAGATATGACGATGATGATCAGAAGACTGAAATGAAGAAAAATCAATGCAGCCCGGTTTGCCTGGTTTGCCTCTCTAAAAGCCTCATCATAATCCTGTTTTACGACCAGCTTCCAGTGGGGATTTTTTATCCAGGTATAACCGACTAATTGACGGGGAAAACGCCTGTTCGGATCTTTATTGTCTGCCTCATATATTCCGATGCTGCTTTCCTCTTTGAAAAATTCAACCGGCAAGATGGCCTGTCCCATAATTGTGCCGCTGAAACGGGGGGATGTCTGCAGAATCCCTTCCTGATTCGAAAGATAGACTTCACCGGTTGTCCCTATTTTGACGTTTTCAACCAGAGAACGAAAATATTCCGTATCTACGCTCGCCCGTAAAATCCATTTCCTGTTTCCCTCAACACGGGTGACCGCTATAATAAAGTGGGGTGCATTGCGAAATCCGGTAAACATATCACTGATAAAGATTCCCTTATTCATCACTTCCTTAAACCAGAAAGTCTGGGAATAATTCTTGGCCATCAGATCATACGGGCCGATATAGGCCAAATGATTGCCCTTATCATCAATAAGTCCCAGATCCGCAAAAAACGGATTTCCCTGATTCATTACACTGAAAATTTTTCTTAGATTATTCTGATTTTGAAGAAATTCGGGAGAATGCGTCAAAATTACCAGTTGGAGGTCTGACGTTCGCTCCCGCAAAAAAAGTTCTATGATATCCCGATGGTGTTCAACCTGATTCTTGAAGTAGTCCATTATCCGAATATTGGAAAATCCGGAATAGTACGCATATATCCCCCAACCAACCAGAAAAAGTGGCATCAGAGAGCATATCAGTGTCAGAAAAACCAATTTCCGGTAGATTGTGGAATAGCCCTTTTCCCTTTTCTTTTCCGGATGAGGTTGCTTCTTGGATACGCCTATTTCCTGTTCAGGTTCCATTATGACCCCATTATTTGATGATAACATGTGGGTAAAACTAATATAGAATACAGAAAACGCAGCCGGTGAGGTGTGTTTCAGCCGGAAGGATGGAATCCTGCAGTCGCTTTATCAGGATGTGTACTCTCTTCCAACTCTTTTGGTGAATGGTTTGGCCATAGGATTGTCGTTCGGTTTAACATTTTCAGGAAAAACCTGATCAGCAAGATCCTGCCGCAACCGATGAGACTCACTCTCAATGGTAGCGATGATATCGACGGCGCTATCGGTGGCGACCAGATTGTGTTTGATAGCCGCGTAGAACTCTTTTTCCACCAGATTCAGATGGTTCAGGCTCTCCAGGTAATTGATTCGGGTATGGTATGCCTTGCGCACAAGCGTTTCATAATTGTCTCCTTCTGCAGTCAGCAGGTCACTATAATGATCGATCAGGACATCGATCCATGCGGCATAGGGCTTTTCGAGATCATCCGTGAGCCCGTATTGGCGAATCGTCCCGATCACGTCCGGCTGTCGTTGCGCGTCCAGTGCTTCGGCTGCCATATCCAGTGCCCGGCGGCGGGTAACCATGAAGTCCGCATCAAACTTCATCCGGCCGCTCTTGTACTTCTGCATGCCATAGAGAAAATAGAGGAACAGAAACGGGATCAGCACCATCCAGAAACTGACCTTGGGCTTCTCGAACACGGCCGCGCTGATGGCATTTGCAAACGCCAGCTCTCGTTCCAGGATGAGTTCCTTCTTTTTGTTTAGATCCGTCATGATTGACCGGGGATAAATCGCAAATGGATGGCAGTCATTTTCCGCCGCCCGGCATGTAGTCCAAGCTGTCGCGGATTCGCTCCGAGCCTTCAGCGGGCTCTTCAAAGTCGGTATAGTAGATCGCGGTGGCCCGCAGGTTGCGCTCGTCGATCACCTGCGCCATGCGTTGCGCGCCGGGGATGAAGCGGGCCAGCGACCCGAGGCCGAATATCAGTGCCCAGATCATCACAAACCCGATGATCAGCTTGAGCCACGCGCGCAAACCAGCCTGCGGTGCTTCGGCTCCGCGGACTGGTTTGCCATCACATGGTTTTTTTGGGATCATGCCGTCATATCCCGGCGGTGACTTCCGGGAAGATCATGTAGAACATGATATAGCCTATCAGCAGCGTGAACGCCAACTGAAAGGACTGTCCGAAAACATAGAGTGTTATGGGCTTGCCGCCTTTGAAGTAGGGTCCGAATTCCTTGAAGTTGGTTTCAAGTCCAATGGAAGTGAATGCCAGGGCGAAGAACCATTCCCGCGCGATGCGGGTAAAGCCCCTCAGCACGCCATGATCAATCAGTACGGTGCTCATATCCTTGCCCATGCTCTGATCGAGAATGGAAAAAACAATTGATGCGATGATGAATCCGATGACGAACTTCGGGAAACGGTACCAGATTTCCCACCAGCTCACTCGGGTGCCGGGATGGCAGTCCACCTTGGCACACCAGTAAACAGCGACACAGAAGGCTGTGACACCGATCAGCACGTTTTGAATCATCTTGATGGTAGCGGCCACATAAAGCGCCTTTTCACCCAGAAACGCACCGGCCGCGGCCACTGCGCCCGTCGAATCAATGGTGCTGCCCATCCAGGCGCCAGCCAGGATCTCCGGCATACCGACCAGTTTGGCAAACGCCGGTTGGCCCACCATGCAGATGGCGGTGAAAACCATGGACAGACCGATGGCCAGCGTCAGCTCCTCTTTCTTGGCCCGGCAGGCGGCGGCAGTGGCAATGGCCGCCGAAACACCGCAGACCGACATGTCGGCCGAAATGGTGATATTCAGCGTCTTGGATGGCATCTTGACAATCTTCTGACCAAACCAGTATGTCAGAATTAGGGTGATGGGGGTACACACCCAGGCCAGGAAAATGCCCGGTTTGCCGATGGCAAGAATCTTGTTGAAAAGAATTTCAGCGCCGAGCAGAACCAGACCGGTCTTGATGTAGTATTCTGTGGCCACGGCAGGTTTTATCCACTTGGGCGTACCGACGGTGTTGCTGATCAACAGGCCAAAGGCGATCGCCCACAACGGGAATCCAAAGCCCCAGTACTTCATCAGGGCCTGTGTTTCAGCCATGTACGCCAGTATCGCAAGAAAAAAGACTGCCGGAAAGCCGATGACGAACTGACCAAAAGGCACTCCCATAATGGCCTTGCCGATGCCGAAAAATACGGCCAGAAGAATGCACAGGCCGATCAGGTAGGGCACCCGGTTATAGGATTTTACTTTGACCTTGCTCTCGGCCTTGGATGCTTTATCCTTGGCCGTTTGCCATGCCTTGATCTCTTTTTCGGCAACGGCATTGAGTGCGGTGTCCTTGAAGCCTGCGGCAGCAGCGAGGGCCTGGGCATCTTTGGCGACAGGCAGGGCGGTTTCGGCAGCGATTTTGGCCTTGTCCGCAGCTTCCTTGAACGGCGCACCCATTATCTTTGCGGTTTCTTCGCTACGGTAAAGGGCATCCAGCGGATTGGTGTTCCAGTCGCTGGGAGCGGACAGGAAATTCTGAATGGTCTTGGCAAAATCCTGATTGGTCGCCCGAATACCGCGCTTGGCTGACGACGCATTATACCATTCAATGGTTTTGAAGGGTGCCTTGGCAGCCTCCTCTTTCATAATGGTGTTGTACCTGGGAATTTCCGCCGCTTTTTCCGGCGGCCGCGGCAGGAAAATGAGCAGCCCGATGACAAGAAGCAAAAATCCCATCCAGACTGCCATCCAGTCTTCTTTTTTGTAAAGATCCGTGAGCGTGGTCTTGCCGCTGTCGATTACCACATAATCCGGTTCCGCCTGCGACTGTGATTTGATTTCGGGCATGTGATTCTCCTTTCTTCGATTATGTCAATAGGTGTCAAACTCACTAACACGGGGGCCGAATGGATACCTTTTTGCTAAAGATATAGACCTTCAGAAAAATAATTTCGCTGCGTTATCGGTCGGGGATGGCCGACAGTTTTTCAAGGCGTCAGCCGCAAAAGGCCTGTCCCCTCTCTGCTGCCTTGTGAAATGAATTTTCTGAAAGTATAAAAATATAGCAAAATATGTGCCATCTCCTTCCTCTTGAGTTATATTCATCTCCCGGAGCGGTCCCGTCGGTTGTGTTCATCGTATTAATTAATTCTTATCAAGCTGTTATGGGTAAATTTAGGGGGATTCTTTTCAGGACATTTAATGACGGTGTTTTTGGCTAAAGGGGAGTGAATATCTATTCCATAGAAACTATGCAAGAATTATTTAAAACATGTTAAGAAGATTTTCGACTGCTTAAAAGAGGTTCTGAACATACCGGACGTTTCTCTCTCTCGCGCGGGTTTCAATCTTGAGTCGTAGCGTTTGATTGGGTCATCGCGGATTAACGTGAAAAATTCAGTCATGGGAAATAGGGGCAAAGTGGCTAAGTGGCAAAGGCACAGAGGCACAAAGTCCGGCAAACTTGCCTGGCCGGTTTTTCCACAGCGGTATCAACGCGGTCCAGCAGCGCCAGCAAACAGCCTTCGGCATTCATCTTTCAAGATTTACCGTTCCGGCAGAAATGCTTTGCCCCTTTGTCTCTTTCCAGGTTCCTTTGCTTTGCCCCTTTGTCTCTTTCCAGGTTCCTTTGAACAGAATTCGCAGTGGAAGCACCGGCATTTTCACACAAATCTACGATGACCCGAAAAATTAAACCTTCGGGCGATAACAGGATGTATTCTGATGTTTGCGGACAAGCTTTCGGTTCAATTTGGGTTGGGGACTGCCTGATGAGGACATGGCCGCCTTCAGCTTTTCTCCCAGACTTCCAAGAGAAGGTGATGAATTTTCCGAAAGATGATTCTGCCAGTTCTGATGGGTCTGATCTTCAGCCGGACACAGGATCAGGCGTCGCTTATCCGGCAGGATCTCGACAATACCCAGGCTGACCACTTTTCCCGGCTTTAGACTGTCCAGCACACCGGACTGGTCTGAACCCGATGCGATGGATCTGGGCATAAATCCGGAAACGCCAGGCTCCAGGGTAAAGACATAGCCTGCCTTGTCTTTTTTATCCAGAATACCATCCACAACCGATCCCACCGCATACCGGGTTTCCGCGCCTGCCCATGGATCACCTTCGGTGTCTTTCAGGCTGAGGGAAATCCGCTGTCGCGCAGTATCAATTTCCTTGATCATGACTTGAACGGTTTCCCCTTCCTGCAATATCTCTTCCGGTTTGTTGATCCGGCGGGTGTGGCTCATTTCAGAAATATGAATCAATCCTTCAATCCCTTCGGCGATTTCAATGAATGCGCCAAATGGGGCCAACCGGGTCACCCGTCCACTGACCCGGTCGCCTTCATGAACCGTCTCGTTCAGGGAATTCCATGGATTCTCACCAATCTGTTTCATGGACAGCGACAGACGGGGCTGATCCGGCTTATCGGTTTGTTGAATATCGGAAACCATCACCTGAACCTTCTGCCCAACCGACAGAACCTCTTCCGCCCGGGTATGGGACGACCAGGTGATTTCCGATACATGGACCATGCCTTCCACCCCGGGTATCAATTCGATAAACGCTCCGTAGGGCATGATTCGGACAACCGTTCCATCATAAATCGCATCTTTGGTCAGGTTTTTCATAAATTCTTCCCGGAGTTTGGCCTGTTCTTCCAATATCAGCGCTTTTCTGGAGACCACCACATTTTTACCGTTTTCCGTAAACTGGATGATCAGAAACTCACCCGAAAGCCCGATATAATCATCCATATTGGATATGGACCGGGTGTCCATCTGACTGACCGGACAAAAGGCCCGTTGCTTTAATATCTGAATATTAAAGCCACCCTTGCAGACAGATTCCACCTTTCCGGATACCGGAATCCGGTTTTCATATGCATCCCGCAACATCTCCTCCCCGCCTGCGCCGGTTATAGCCCTGGAAAGGTGAATTTCTTCATCCTTGACCGATACGACATACAGATCGAGCCTGTCACCAATGGCATACGGAAAATTACCGGATTCATCCAGAAGTCCTGCTTTTTCTACCATGCCATCGGTTTTGGTGTGTGTATCGACAAAAACGGTTTCCCTGCCGATGGCAATAATTTTGCCGCTTAACCGATCCCCGACATGAGGGGCGTTTCCGATATTTCGGTCATCATTTTTCAACAGCTCGGCAAAGCTGGGTTCATCCGGATCAATCGATTCTATTTCAACCGGTTCCTCTTTAGCAAAATCATCCATCAGAAATATCTCCTTTTATCGAATTTTTCATGACATACCGCCGTTCTATTACAGAATTCATTCAAATAAAGCAAGATGGAGCGAGCCGCATCTATTTAAAAGTCTCCAGTGGATGGCAATGCGTTGATGGCGTTTTAAAACGATATCAACGCCCATTTAATTGAATTGACATCCCGTAAATTAACCTTTAACCTTTCAATCCATATGACGAAAAGCAACCAATCCGATCATTTGCTGGAAGCCAAAACCAACCATCTTCTGTCAATTCTGAAGGCTCAGGAAAGCACTGCCGTTTGTTTTTCCGGAGGGACTGACAGCACATTTCTGTTGTATGCGGCCAAAACCGCTTTGCGGGATCGGGTGATTGCCATAACGGCCCGATCAGCGACATTTTCAAATGTTGAAATGGATGCTGCAAAAAAAATTTGTCACATGCTTGATGTTCCCCATGTAATCGTGGAAACAACGGAAATGCAGTCAATTACCTTTACCGCCAATTCATTTGACAGGTGTTACCATTGCAAAAAAATCAGGTTGGGGCAACTGATTCAGACGGCAAAAAAGCAGAATATGGTTCATCTGATGGATGGTGAAAATATGGATGATGCCAGAGATTACAGACCAGGCAGGCTGGCCAGCGATGAACTGGGCATTTTGCACCCGCTTCGATTGGCCGGACTGACCAAGTCCGAAATCCGGGAATTGTCAAGGCAGGCTGGGCTCCTTAACTGGAATCAACCCGCCAATGCCTGCCTGGCATCCCGTATTCCCTATGGCCAGGCCATCACGCCCGAAAAACTGAATCGGATCGATCAGTGTGAGTTATTTTTACGAAGTTTGGGTATCTCACCGGTTATCCGGGTTCGACATGATGATGCCGTCGCCAGAATCGAAGTCGCACCCATTGATCTGGCAAAAATTGTGGATGAGACACTTCGGAGACGTATCATTTTGTTTTTTAAAGAAAATGGATTCCATAGCGTTACTATGGATCTGGAAGGTTATAGAACCGGCAGCCTGAATAACAAGCCCCCTACCTCATCATGATGTGTTATTATGACAACCAACTGGCTTAAACAGCTTCTGGAAAACGTTCAAGAGGGCCGAATGGATATCGAAACCGCCATCCGGGATTTGAAACATCTGCCCTTTGAGGATATGGGATATGCCAGGATCGATCATCACCGGCATCTCAGACAGGGTGTAACAGAAGTCATCTACTGCGATGGAAAAACAATCTCCCAGATCGTTGGAATCGTTCAGAAACTGGCGATGGTTCATGATAACATTTTGGCGACCCGTGCTTCCAGCGAAATCGCCACTGCCATTCAACGCCAGGATATTCCCTGTGAATATCATGAAACCGCCCGCATCGTGGTGATTCGACCCCAAAAACAGGTTTCCATAGGCAATATCGCGGTGGTGACCGCCGGAACATCTGATATTCCGGTTGCAGAAGAGGCGGCTGTGACCGCCGAAACACTGGGCAACCGGGTCAACCGGATTTATGATGTCGGCGTTGCCGGAATTCACCGGCTGCTTTCCGAGTGCGAGGCTCTGTTTGAGGCCCATGTCATTGTTGTGGTCGCCGGCATGGAAGGCGCTTTGGCCAGTGTGGTGGGCGGACTGGTTTCCTGCCCGGTGATCGGGGTTCCAACCAGTGTCGGATACGGAGCCAGTTTTGGCGGGGTGGCCGCACTGCTCAGCATGCTGAACAGTTGTGCCTCCGGCGTCTCGGTAGTCAATATCGACAATGGATTCGGTGCCGGATACCAGGCCAGCCTGATCAACCATCTGGCGGCACGCCATCAAAAAGGGAATCCCGAAGCATGAAAACCGCGTATTTTGACTGTTTTTCAGGCGCCAGCGGGGATATGATTCTGGGTGCACTGGTGGATGCAGGTCTTAATTTGGATCAGTTGAAACAGGCACTTACCCGCCTGAATCTGACCGGATTTGATCTGACAGCAAAAAAAACGACACGCTGCGGACTGGCCTGCACTCAGGTGTCTGTTCAGCTTCAGGAAAAGGATGCACCGGCCCGAAACCTGTCTGACATCCTATCCCTTATCGAATCCAGTCAGTTGTTGCCGATTGAAAAATCCAGAGCCGCTGCCATATTCAATCGTCTGGCCGAAGCCGAAGCTCATGTGCATCACACGTCTGTCGATCACATTCATTTTCATGAAGTGGGTGCGATGGATGCCATTGTGGATATTGTGGGATCGGTTATCGGATTGAATCTTCTGGGAATCGGGCGAATCCTCTGTTCTCCGCTGAACACCGGAAGCGGAACTGTCCAGTGCAGGCATGGCATTCTTCCCGTACCAGCCCCTGCCACAGCAGCACTCATTCAGGGAAAACCCGCGTATAGCAATGGAATTCAGGCCGAACTGCTGACGCCGACAGGTGCAGCCATACTGACCACCCTGGGTGATCAGTTTGGCAATATGCCTGAAATGTGTGTAGAAAACATCGGTTATGGCGCAGGCACCCGGAATCTGGATACGCCCAACCTGCTTCGCGTATTTATCGGCGAAACATCCGGAATGGGGTGTGACTATGACACGGATCAGGTCGTGGTCATGGATACCAACATCGATGACATGAATCCGCAATGTTATGATTTTATCATGGAAAAGGCATTTGCATTGGGTGCGCTGGATGTATGGCTGACTCCGATCCAGATGAAGAAAAACCGGCCGGCTGTGCAGGTCAGTATCATCTGTTCCCCGGACGCCACCTTTAAAATTGCCGATCTGCTGCTGAAAGAAACCACATCCATCGGTCTGAGATGGCGATATGAAAATCGCTTGAAATCCGTCAGACAGATGGATAAGGTTGAAACCGTTTATGGAACCATCCGGGTGAAGATTGCCAGAGCAGGTGGTGCGATCATCAATGTCTCTCCGGAATACGAAGACTGCCGAAAGGCAGCCATTCAATGCGGCGTTCCATTGAAAACGATCATGGAAGTGGTTCGCAGCAAATTCTGTTTGACATCTTGAGCCCATCCGTTAGAAAGTTAATCATTTAGCTTTCAGGATAAAGATTTTGGGTGCGTTATCGGTCGGGGATGGCCCCAAAAGGCCTATCTCCTCCCTGCTGCCTTCCCAAAATCATTATCTTAAAAGCTATAGCATAACGGCTTGGAAAAATCTCATAACGACTTTTTTTGAAAGCAGCGAAAAGGATTCTTTGTCACAGACACAGCAAGGTATTGATGGGCATCCAATATGACATTGCCAGCAAGGTTCTGATTGAAAAATGCCGATATGAACTGTTACGGCATTTTGTGGGATTGGAAGTCGAGCAGAGCATATTGCTGGAAGAAATACCACAGGAAACGGTATCACTTCGAAGAAGCGATTATCCCATTCGGGTGACAGATGCGGACGGGCGTGTTTTTCTGGTACTGCTGGAAATCCAGACTTTTTGGAAACAGAATGTTCCCATGCGGTCTTTGGAATACCGGATGCGCTACCGGATCAAATATGATCTGCCGGTTCAAACCTGTATTCTGTTACTGACACCATCGGAATCCGCTGCTGATTGGTATGAAGATGATGAGGTACGGTTTACCTATCGGTTGATTCCGATTTACAAATGGGATGCCCGGAAGATTGTTGCAGACCAGTTGTCATGTCTGGTGCCTTTTGTTCCGTTGATGCGCCATGGACAGGAAATGTTTTTGGAAGCCGAAAATCTTCTCTACAACAGTTCGATGAGCTTATCGGATAAGGGCGATATGCTGACAACAATGGCGATACTGTCCGGACTGATATCCAAAGATCTGGCAGCGGAATTGATCCATAGAAGGAGGGATATGATGATTGAATCGGCCGCATATGATTTGATTAAGCAGGAAGGAAAGTTGGAAGGTAAGTTGGAGGGCAAGTTGGAAGGTAAGTTGGAGGGCAGGTTGGAAGGCAGACAGGAAGGAATCGTCGACAGTGTAAAAAAGCTGCTGACAAAGGGAATGACTGCGGAAAATGTTGCCAATCTGCTTGATATGGACCTGATCCGGGTCATTGAGATAGAAAAATCCATCAACCAGGTTCAATAATTCACAAGCAAATACAATCGGAAAATAAACTTATAATCGATGCAGTCACCTGCATCCATAATCGTATCGGATCGAAATCGTTTCGCTTAACCGATACCATTTTCACGCCATTGGAGGAAATTTGTAATGCCCGCAACAAGAATTCACAATTTCAATGCCGGACCGGCTGCCTTGCCGCTCCCCGTTCTCGAAGAAATTCAAGGATCGTTTTTAAATTTCAAAAATTCCGGCATGTCCATCACTGAAATCAGCCACCGGTCCAAATGGTTTGATGATGTCATCAATGATGCGGTAGCCCGCACCAAAAGTCTGTTGAATCTGGGAGATGACTATCACGTTCTGTTTCTTCAGGGCGGCGCCAGTCTTCAGTTCGCCATGATTCCCATGAACCTGCTGCATGAGGGGGAATCGGCGGATTATGTCAACACCGGGACGTGGTCAACCAAAGCCATCGATGAAGCCCGCATTCTGGGAAAAACCCATCAGGTGGTCGCTTCTTCCAAAGACCGGAATTTCTGCTACATCCCGACCAGTATTCCGTTCAATTCCGATGCGGTTTATGCGCACATCACCTCCAACAACACCATCAAGGGAACCCAGTGGGCTTCATATCCGGATACAGGAAAGGTTCCCCTGATCGCCGACATGTCATCGGATTTTCTCAGCAGACCGTTTGACGCATCAAAATTTGGTCTGATCTATGCCGGAGCCCAGAAAAACATCGGTCCTGCCGGTGTCTGCCTGGTCATCATTCGGGACGACATGCTCAAACGCACCCCGGATAATCTGCCGACCATGCTCAAATACAAGACCCATGCATCCAAAAATTCCATGTACAACACGCCGCCGTGTTTTGCAGTTTACACGATTCAACTGGTCCTGAAATGGCTGATGGAAACGGTTGGCGGGTTGGATAAAATGGCTGCCGTCAATGGGCAGAAAGCTTCGGTGCTTTACAATATCTTTGATAACAGTGCGTTTTATCGGGGAACCGCAGAGCCGGGAAGCCGGTCATTGATGAACGTGACGTTCCGGCTGCCATCCGAAGATCTGGAAAAGAAATTCATTCACGAAGCCACCGAAAACCAGTTTGGTGGACTGAAGGGACACCGGTCCGTGGGCGGATGTCGCGCCTCGATCTACAATGCCACGTCACTGCAATCGGTTCAGACCCTTGCCGATTTCATGCTGGAATTTGAAAAGAAAAACGGTTGATACCCATCGACATCCGAATAAATACTGCGTTTGTTCAAATAAAAATGGCGTCATTTCGGAACTGATTCGGAATGACGTCCCATATGACCCAAAAATTAAAAGGAGGAAGCATGGACAAGATCTTGAGAATTGATGTGGGCGCTTCCGGTGGACCGGCGTTCCGAATTGATTCACCGGGTAATTATGCCGGACTGGGCGGAAGAGCCATGACATCCGCCATTGTGGCCAAAGAAGTTCCGCCGCTCTGCCATCCGCTGGGCCAAGACAACAAACTCGTGATTGCACCCGGCATCCTGAGCGGATCTGCGGCTGCCATGTCGGGCCGGATTTCGGTCGGTTGCAAGAGCCCGCTCACCGGTGGCATCAAGGAGGCCAATGCCGGAGGCCAGGCCGCACAGGTCCTGGCACGGTTGGGATATGCCGCCATTGTTCTGGAAGGGAAACCCGTAGATGATACCCTTTACAAAGTGTTTATCAATAGTGAAGGTGTGAAGATCATTCCGGACAACAGCCTGAAAATGCTGGGCAACTATGATCTCATCGATAAAATGAAAGCGGAATATGGCGAGCGGATTGCCTGTATCTCCATCGGTCCGGCCGGGGAAATGAAAATGGCCGCCGCATCTGTCGCCATGACCGATATGGAAATGCGTCCCACCCGTCATGCGGGTCGGGGTGGCGTCGGCGCGGTCATGGGCTCCAAAAACATCAAGGTGATTATCCTGGATGATTTCGGAATGGCCATGAGAAGCCCGGTCGATGTCGAAAAATTCAAGGAAGCCAACAAGAATTTTGTTCAGGGGTTGAAAAAGCACCCGGTCACGGGCCAGGGCCTGCCCACCTATGGTACAAATGTCTTGACCAATGTCATTAACGAAGCCGGTGGTTTTCCCACATTCAATTTCAAGCAGGGCCGCTTTGATGGTGCTGCCAAAATCAGTGGCGAAGCCCAGGCAGAACTCGAAATATCAAGAGGCGCCAATCCGACGCATGGCTGTCACAAGGGGTGCGTGATCCGCTGTTCCGGCACCTATCATGACAAGGACGGTCATTATCTGACCAAACAGCCCGAATATGAGACGGTATGGGCACACGGCGCCAACTGCGCCATCGAGGATCTGGACACCATTGCCATGCTGGATCGCCTGGATGATGACTTTGGTCTGGATACCATTGAAATGGGTGCGACCATCGGTGTTGCAATGGAAGCCGGGATCGCCAGATTCGGGGATTCCGAAGCTGCCATCAATCTGGTCAAAGAAGTGGGGAAAGGAACCACTCTGGGACGGATTCTGGGTAACGGTGCCGGAATCACCGGCAAGATTTTTGGCGTGGAACGGGTTCCGGTCGTTAAAAATCAGGCGATGCCTGCCTATGACCCCCGCGCTGTCCAGGGCATGGGCGTCACGTATGCCACCACCACCCAGGGTGCGGATCATACCGCAGGCTATGCGGTGACCGCCAATATTCTGGGGGTGGGCGGCAGTGTGAATGCGTTAAAACCCGAAGGTCAGGTCGAGCTGTCCCGCAATCTTCAGATTGCCACCGCAGCCATCGATGCAACCGGAATGTGTCTGTTTATCGCCTTTGCCATTCTGGATCAACCGGATACGTTTCAGTCTCTTGTGGACATGATCGCCGCATTTACCGGAAAAAAGACAGATGCAAATGACGTGACAGCTCTGGGCAAACAGATTCTGACCTGGGAACGGGATTTCAATACACGGGCCGGTTTTACAAACAAGGATGACCGCCTGCCCGATTATTTCAAAAAAGAAAAACTGCCCCCCCACAACGTTGTTTTTGAGGTGAGTGATGAAGAACTGGACCAGGTTTTTAACTGGTAGTCATGCCTCAAAAAATGTGTTTCAGAAAAAACCCCGGTGATTCATGAAAGTGTCATATGACTGATCACAGCCAATTTCAATTTCGAACCGTTTCCATTCATCCGGATCTGGCTGCGCGGTTATCCAGTTTGTTTCAGCGGGGATTTCGGGTTCACGCGCGGGTTGGATGCAGCGTCACAGATTTTTTGTGCCATCAGATCGGCATCCATCCCGATTATCTGAAAAACCGGATTCAGACCATTTTTCTGAACGGAAAAGCCATTGATTCGCCGGAGCGATCGGTTATGTCAAACGGGTCGACTCTGGCGCTTTCAGCCGCCATGCCCGGCCTTGCCGGCGCCACATTTCGAAAAGGTGGAAAATACGCGGGGCTGCGTGCGGGAATAACCGATACATTATCAGAAGCCCGGGCCCAAACCGAAACCGGATTGGTCACGGTCCGGCTGTTCAACTTTATAGCGGCTGAACTTGGCCCTCTTTTTTTAAAGCAGGGGATTGTAATCCGTGGAAAAGACGTTGAAAACACCTTCAACAATCAGACAGTGACGGATGATTCATCCAGACTTCATTTTCGAATCAATGATCAACCTGTCTCATTACAGACCCTGATTGAGAAGCTGGATACCCAGGATGACATTCTGCTGACACTCATTCCGGAATAAGGCATCCCGTCACATCACATATTTCACCAGAACAAATCCGCCGATCAGACAGACCGTGAAGGCAATGGCCAGCATGTCAAAATATTTGTTGATAAAGGATTGAATCGCCGGTCCGAACGTATAGATCATTCCTGCAACCAGAAAAAAGCGGGCAGACCGGGATAGAATGGAGGCAATGGTAAACACCCAAAAATTGATATCAAATGCGCCTGCGGCAATTGTGAAAATCTTGTAGGGAAGCGGTGTAAACCCCGCAATGCCGACAGCCCAGGCGTCATACTGCTGATAGAGCGCACGAATATAATCCACTTTTTCTGTGAGTCCGTAGAGCCGAATGATCGGCTCGCCAATGACGGACATGAACTGCCATCCAATCAGATATCCCAGCCATCCTCCCAGAACCGACCCAACCGAACAGATTAATGCGAATCTGAATGCTTTTTGAGGAATGGATACAGCCAGTGCGATCAACAGGACATCCGGCGGAATGGGAAAAACAGAGGATTCCACAAACGCCACAATGAACAGGGCCCATGCACCGTAAGGCGTATGCGCCCAGTGAAGGACCCAGTCATACAGTTTTCGAAACATATTCACGTTAGATTTCTTTCCATCCATGCTCGCCCACCAATTTGACAAACCGGCAACCGCCCAATTCAGTCTGATGAAAGCCTGTTTCATCTTTGACAATTTTGATCAGTTCCTGCGAAAAACTGTCACCGACCGGAATGATCATGCGTCCGCCCGGCGCCAGTTGATGAATGAGCGGCTGGGGTATGCGGGGTGAGCCTGCCGTGACAATTATCGCGTCAAAGGGGCTTTCATCCGGCCATCCGGCTGTTCCATCCGAATATCGGGCAACAATGTTATGGTAATTCAACTGATCGAAAAGCGCCCGTGTTTTTTTAAAAATGGAATAGAGTCGCTCAATCGTATAGACGCGATGGACTATCTCTGCCAGAATCGCTGCCTGATATCCGGACCCCGTTCCAATTTCCAGCACCCGGTCATCTTTATGCAGCGCCAATGCCTGGGTCATTTCCGCAACGATAAAGGGTTGCGAAATGGTCTGCTGATCTCCGATCGGTAATGGATAATCCCCATATGCCTGATCCGCCAGCGCCTCACTGACAAAAAGATGCCGGGGAACCTTTCTCATGGCTTCCAGAACCCGCTGGTCAGAAACACCCCGGGCCTCAATTTGTCTGGTGACCATATCCTGACGAAGACGTTCAAATTTTTTGGAGTCTTCAAGCATGGTTGATTCGATGACCCTCTGTCAAAAAATATACATGCGGTTGTTTGTCTCTTATTCCGTACTGATTACATGTTTTGTTAACAATTGTAAACCGATACTTTAACGGGAAAATACATCATCGTTCGTGTCTCGTATCTCGCCGTTCGCTTGTTCTCAAAATCCAGATGGGAAACCCGCAAATAATCTTTTACAAATCTATAACTGATTAGAAATACTCCTGTATCCTGACGCTTCGGGCGGCAATCTGCTTTGCAATCAGAACGGGATTGAATGGGGTTTCAGTATCGATGACAATGACATGGGGGCGTTCCGCGTCAGACACCGGACGCCAGTCTCTCAACTGGTGTTCCAGAATGTTCAGATCGGCATCCGAGACATCGCCTGTTCTTTCGGCAATGCGACGGCGCAGTTCATTCGGGGATGCTTTGAAATCGAGGATGATATAGGTGGCCCGTTTTTCGACGGCCAGTTTTTCAAACGGTTTTCGATGATGCCGATCCAGAAAGGCGGCATCGACAATAACCGGATAGCCTGCATCCAAAATCAGGCCGGCCAAATTGGCCAGATGATCGAATGTGCGCCGGGTCGCCTTGTCCGAATAAATACCCTGCCCCTGCGATGCTCCGGCAGATTGAGACGGGTCGATGCCATGAATCCGTTTACGCTCGAGATCGGATCGAATCCGGATCGCGCCCAACTGTTCCAGAAGCGGCTGGGTCAGGGTGCTTTTTCCAGACGCCGATGGACCATGCGTGATAATCAATGCCGGTGCCGACGGTTGAATGGTTTTGCAGGCAAGACACAAATAATCACGGCAGGCCCTTTCCGCCAATATCTGGCCCGTTGAAGAAATGCCCGGCTGCCCCTTTCGAATGGCATGAATTTTGGCTCTGACCAGTGCCCGATACACGATATAAAATTTCAGAATGGAAATCCCGTCATAGTCCCCGCCAGTTTCCAGATACCGGTTCAAAAACCGCCATGCCAGGTCCGGCCTGGCGCGATCCAGGAGATCCATGACCAGAAACGCCGCATCATTGATGACATCGATCCACCGCAGATTCGGATTGAATTCGATGCAGTCAAACGCCACCGGCGCATGATCCAGCCAGGCCAGATTTTTCAGGTGCAGATCCCCATGACATTCTCGTATTCTGTTATCAGCCTTTCGCCGGGCAAACACGGGTATCAATTCCTGGATAATCGATTGCGTCCAATGTTCAAGTTCATCCAGAATACCCAGATCACCGGGGCAAGTAATCTGTTTTCGAATCTGGGAAAAATTGTCCATGACCGGTTTTTGAGCCTGTTCAGCATTGCCATACGCCTGGCCACTGTCTGCAACCGTAGCCTGTTGATGGAAACCGGATACCATTTGTGCCAGAGCATCAATATGCCGGGATTTCAATCGTCCCTTGGCCAGCATTCGGTCCATCTGTGCATTTTGTGAAAACTCCGCCATTTTGACCGCATATTCGATGGGCTCACCCGGACCGTTCAATTGGGGATGCGCGACCGAACCGGTAATGGACTCGACCGACAAATAGAGATTCGGAGCCAGACGCCGGTTCAGGCGCAGTTCTTCTTCACAAAAAAATTGGCGGTGCTTCAGACTGGAAAAATCCAGAAAACCCAGATTCATGGGTTTTTTGAGCTTATAGGCATAGGTTCCGGTCAGAATCACCCAGGAAATATGGGTTTCAATCAGCCGGCACTGTTTTACCGGATGGTCGTAAATCTGAGGATTCATCAATGACTGAATCAGGGGATGTTGTTTTTTTCTGCCTGATTTTTTTCGCATGGCATTCAAGGATCTCCGGATTTCAACATGCCCGAATGATTATTGGTGAAGCTTTCGGATTCGAAACAGCTCCTGAAACACAAACAGCGATTTTTTCAGGCTGTCATACTGAATTCTGGAATTCTCCACGTGACGCCAGGCAACCGGGAATTCCGCAACTTTCACATGATTGCGTTTGGCGAGCCAGAGGATTTCGGGATCAAAAATCACGCTGTTCAGTTTCTGCAATCCGAACAGCAGTTGAGCGGATGATCGGGTAAACAGCTTGAATCCGCACTGGGTATCCGGATATCGGATTCCCAGATACAGGGTTTGAATGAATGTATAAAATTCAGCCGACATTTCCCGAAAAAAATTCTGGTGGGCCTGAACCTGCGCCCCTTTGACGGCCCGCGATCCCATGGCCACATCATATCCGGACTGAATCAGTTTCAGGCCTTTTTCGACATCGGAAATCGGAACGGCATAATCCGCATCCATGAACAGGATCACGTCTCCATCGGCCCGTGTCATGCCATATTTGACCGCAAAGCCTTTTCCCCGGTTCGGATGGTATTCCAGCATGCGGATTTTAACCCGGTCCGTGGACTCAAATGCCTCAACAACCTGGCGCGTGTTATCCGTACTGCCGTCGCTCACTACCAGGATTTCACTGACATAATTCTGGTGGTTCAGATAGAACCGGGTTTGGGTCAGGGTCTCCACGATCCGGTCATGCTCATTATAGGCCGGAATGACAATTGACAGCATCATGGTTTTCCTCTTTCAAACAGGGCATGATACATGCCCCATGCCACCATAAAAACAAAGAAAAATGAAAACACCACATCGCTTAAAAAATGGCCGCCCTGAATGATTCGAACCAGTCCCACGGCCGATCCATAAACAAACCCCAATCCAAATATCTGTTTTTTAAAGCGCCGAAACAAAAAACCGGGAACCATGACATAAAAGGCCATGGCAGAATGGCCGGATACGAACGAGCAGTTCCTGTCGCACGACGACGACATTACAAAAGCCGGCGAAAATGTCTCAACACCGCCAAATTCCATTATGGTTTCGGGCCTTGCCCGCCCCCAGTTGTCTTTTAAAATGGTGTTGACCAGCAACCCGGGACCCAAAGCCAGAACCAGGATCAGATAGATGACCGATTTTTGAGTCAGTCCGAAAACAGATATTTTTTTGATCCACATCCATCCGAGCATTGTTAACAATAGACCGATGCACACCGGCGTCAGAATCTCGACGGATTCGTAGAGAAACCGGCAGAACCAAACATTTTTCAGATAAAAACCATTGACTGAATCATGGAACAATCCGGAAAAGCGGATATCTATCTCTGGAAACACCAGGAAGGCAATGATACTTGTGGCAAAGAATGCCAGAATAATTTTTGAAAATCCATGCATGGGTTCAGAATTCAGATTGAAGGATTAAATGGCGGCAGCCTCGACCAGTCCGTCTTTATTTATTGGGTATTGATTATAACCTTCAGTCACCCATCCTTCAACCATTTAATCAGATGCTTGACACCCCTACCAAATTATACATGGTATCATAATAAATATTCTGACCAAATTATTTTTCTGTTGAAATTCTGAAAAATCCTGTCTAAAAGCATAGGCATATTATCATATAATTGATAGCCGATATCAATCAGACAAGGATAGCCTCATGAAATACTGGCGGGTTCCATTGGATTCAGATGACGTATGCGTTACCGCCGGGAGAGTTTACATCATCTCGGAGCGATGCAAGGGATGCGGATACTGTATTGAATACTGCCCACGGGATGTTCTGGCGTTTTCCGAAGGATTCAATGCCAAGGGATACCATCCGCCAGTGGTCAAACGTGATGACTGCCTCAACTGCCATTATTGCGAGCTGCTTTGTCCCGAGTTTGCCATATTTTCGGTTCCTGAGGCTGCATCCCTTTCCCTCACCGGTCTCCACGACGCCTCTGCAGAAATCACGAGCCTGCCATGAAACCCAAAATCCTGACCGGTGAGCATTTTATCAATGGCGATGAGGCCTGTGCGGAAGGCGCGATTGCGGCCGGCTGCCTGTTTTTTGGCGGGTATCCGATAACCCCGGCCACCGAAATCGCCGAACATTTGTCGATACGGCTGCCCCATGTCGGCGGCACATTCATCCAAATGGAGGATGAAATTGCTGCCATGACCTCCATTCTGGGCGCTTCATGGACCGGACTCAAAACCATGACTGCCACATCCGGACCCGGATTCAGCCTGATGATGGAGACTGTCGGGCTGGCTGTCACCACCGAAACCCCCTGTGTCGTGGTCAATGTGCAACGTGCCGGTCCGTCCACCGGCCTGCCCACTCAGGGCGCCCAGGCCGACATGATGCAGGTAAGGTGGGGATCTCATGGGGATTATGAAATCATTGCCATCGCGCCGTCATCCCCGCAGGAAATGTTTGATCTGACCATCGTGGCGTTCAATCTGAGCGAAACCTATCGCATCCCGGTATTTATCATGTCGGACGAGATTGTGGGTCATATGAGTGAAAAAGTGGTGATACCGGAAGCAGGCAAAATCAAAACGGTTTCAAGGCCCAGACCCACAGGCAGGAAAGACCGGTTCCGACTCTATAAACCGGGTTACAATGGTGTGGCCCCCATGCCATCCATTGGAGAGGGATACAATGTTCATGTGACCGGTCTGACGCATGATGAACGGGGATATCCGGTCATGTCCGTCGACACCCAGAAGGAAATGGTCGAAAGACTTCTGGGAAAAATCCAAAATAACCGCGACGATATCATCATGACCGCCGGTTACCGCCTGGATGATGCCGATTATGTGATTGTCTCTTACGGCGTATCGGCCCGGACCAGTTATACGGCTGTTGATGAGGCCCGCAGCATGGGTATTCGGGCCGGCCTGTTCCGGCTGATTACGGTCTGGCCGTTTCCGGAAGATCAGGTTCGAAAGCTGGCCGAACAGATCCGTGCCTTTGTTACGGTCGAGATCAACATGGGCCAGATCAGCCGGGAGGTCGAGCGCTGTGCCGGTACGACACCCTGCCATCGCGTCGGCCATGCCGGCGGTGCCATTATTCCACCTGATGATGTGATTCATCTTCTCAAAGAGATCAACCCATGACCCTATCCGCTGAATCCGCCGTGGCACATCCGCTGGAAGACCTGGTTCGAATGGACCGGATTCCCCATATCTGGTGTCCGGGATGTGGAACCGGCACGGTGTTTACCGCGTGCCTGACCGCCATCAAACAGACCGGCATACCCTATAACCAGTTTGCCATGGTGTCCGGTATCGGTTGCTCGGGCAGGGGGGCCGGATACATCAATATCGATTCATTTCACACCACGCATGGCCGGGCCATTCCCTTTGCCACCGGAATCAAAATGGCCAATCCTGCCATCCATGTCATCGTGTTTTCCGGAGATGGCGACCTGTTTGCCATCGGTGGTAACCATTTCATTCATGCGGCCAGGCGGAACATGGATATCACGGTCATCTGCGTCAACAATCTGACGTATGGCATGACCGGCGGCCAGGCTGCGGCCACCACGCCATTCAAAGCCAAAACCGCTACCACAACCAGCGGCAATCCGGAAACCCCATTCAACCTGCCGCTTCTGGCCTGGGCTTCCGGTGCCACGCATGTGGCCCGGTGGACCATGCTGCATACCCGGGATCTGGCCGATTCCATTCATCAGGCCCTGCTTCATCCGGGTTTTTCGTTTATCGAGGCATTGTCTCCCTGTCCGGTGAATTTTGGCCGGCGAAACAAGGAAAAGACCCTGGATACCCTGAAGAAATATCATGACAGCACCATTGTCAAAAACGGGGCCGACATG
>Ga0351893_10013_pt1 | contig 85258 bp, 72 predicted proteins | sample TotcelFGM3001K15_FD_206765 | JGI IMG/M metagenome (GOLD analysis project Ga0351893, IMG submission 206765) | Enriched cells from coal bed in the Powder River Basin, Montana, United States - Total cells FGM rep3 HSBNCT.FGM.300.1.K15 ...
AAACCCGTAATCCGGGGCACCCGCATCACTGTGGAAATTCTGCTAAAAAAACTCTCGGAAGGCCTCTCCCAAGAGGAGATCATGAAGGAATACCCGAGGCTCAAAGCTGCTGACATCAAAGCGGCCCTCGGCTATGCAGCATCCACCATTCAAAATGAAGAGATCCACTTCGTTTCCAAGAGATAGTTATGAAACTTTTGCTGGATGAAAATATCGAAAAAGCGATCACCACTTCCCTCCGCGAAAGCGGCTACGATGTCATCTGTGTCTCCGAAACGGCATGCGGTTGTTCCGACGAGGAGGTTCTCAGAATTGCGAACGAGGAAAGAAGAATTTTAGTGACCAGCGATACGGATTTCGGCGAGATGATCTTCAGACAGGGTAAGACATGTTACGGGCTGGTTCTGCTGCGTTTTGCCTCGGAAAAGGTGAATGACAAAATCAGGACGCTTCAACATCTTCTCAAACATCACTCCGGCAAACTGTCAGGACACTTTACAGTTGCAAGCGCTCAACAAATAAGAATTAAGCCGATGGACTCATAAAATCCGTAACTCGTGACTCGTGACTCGTAACTCGTAACTCGTGAACCGGTTTTAAAGGGAGAAAGTGAAAGGCTAAGGTCAAGGCTGAGGTCAAGGCTAAGGTCAAGGCTAAGGCTAAGGCTGAGGTTCTATTATAATAAATCTTAACCTCGACCTTAACCTCATCCTTGACCTTAATCTTAACCTCGCCCTTGCCCGCAAATATCAGACGGAGCGAGATAGCAGCTTGTTATGATTGAGTTTATTTTGCTCCGTCTGGAGGGTTTTCTCTGGCAGGCAATCAGTATCAAATGTCAAGCGCCGAACCCGTTTCAAAAGGATGATATTGCTAAAATAATTCTCCGGTGTAGATATCTAGAGTTGCGCTTGCAAAATTTTCCCTACCTTCTTCTCTATAGATTATAAGTAGTCGCCCGTTGCCTACATATTTTATTTCCACTTCTTCGTTAAAACCACCGGATCGCAGGCTGCCACCATAACTGAAGTCTATTTTACTTTCTTTTGGCATTTCAAGTCTTTCTTCAGCATCAACAATGCGTACACCAATTTGTGCAAGGGCTTGTCTATCCTCAGGGGTTATGGTCAATTTTACCCTAAACTGTTCCGGAACGGGAACTTTCAGTTTGTCTGCTAAAAGACTAACGAGATGACGTGGTGTAAATTCAGCACCCCCATTATGTCCTTCTAGTCCTCCAGTATCTTGTCCCGTATGAATGTGAAATGGTGGCTGTGTTCCTTTAAACACCATAAACTCTTCACAAGGACAACGAAACATTTTATGCGGCTTAAGTTTAACGCCGAAAGCGCGTTCTATATCTTGCCTCAGCGCCTCTTTACGATTTCTTTTACCCAATTTATTTGTACAATCAGACTGAACACGTGCAATGACGGCTTGAATTCTGGGATCACCTCTATCTAAAACACGGCTTGAACCATCTGGTTGTGGTATAAAAAAGGAATCACCATCATCAATAGATGGATCAGTACTAATTACTTTGATGTTGGAGCCCAGTTCTTCAGATTGTCGCTGAAAGTCAACAGCCGATACTATTTTACATTCACTAACCATATCTGACCTCCTTTAAGTTTATAATTACCACAATAGTTATCGGCAGAACTTAAGCTCAAGTTGCTAGCCCAGTTTTCACGATGATAAAAGCGGTTTAAAATCAATTAATTGTGCTGCGAATTTTTTTTCACCCATTTTGACGGAATCGCAATATTGATCCGGATGTGCACGCGCGCATGAGAATGGTGCCGGAAATGGGTATGAGGAAACCCACCAGAAAACCCACCAGACGGAGCGAGATAACAGCTTTAAAGGGCGAAAGTGAAAGGCTAAGGTCAAGGCTAAGGTCAAGGCTAAGGCTGAGGTTCTATTATAATAAATCTTAACCTCGACCTTGGCCTCGACCTTAACCTCGACCTCTTATTAACAAATCTTCTCAGCGGACATGACTACGAAGGCGGCGTGGCGGCCGAGAATTTCAGGCAATTGCCTTAGTTGTTCGACCGTACTCCGTGCGATTTTTTTGCCGTATCTGGCACAAACTTCCTCGAAGCGATCTTCGTAAACGCTTATGGAATGGGCCCAGGTTTTTGTGGTTTGAGGCAGAATGTCCATTTCATCCTTTATCACAAATCCGTTATCGGAAAATATCTTCGGCCAGTTTGTTATCAATTCTTCTCCCTGATGATAGAGTATCGTCCTCATGGCGCGTTCTTCGGCACGGGTTGGCCTGCTGTGAAATACGAGATCTGAAAAACCAACGCGTCCACCGCCTTTGAGAACGCGTTTCATCTGGCAGACGAGCAAGTTTTTCTGTTTTTCGTTTACGCAAATGTCTCCGGCGACTTCCAGGCACAAGACGGAGTCGAACGAGTTTTCTTTAAATTCAAGTGAGAATGCGTTGCTCTCCAGGACATCTATTGCATGAGTTAAACCCTGCTCTTTAACGAGCCTTTTGGCCTGTCTTACCTGTTCGGCGCTTATGTTGATGCAGGTGAATTTAGCATCGTAGGCAGAGGCTATCCTCGTTGCGGGCGCGCAGATGCCGCAGCCTATATCCAAAACTCTGGAGCCGGATGTTATGCCGGCCATTTTCGCGACGAGATCGGTATGATTGTCGTGGGCCTCAGAGAGGGTTTCGTTGCCCGTTATGAAATAACCAAAGTGAAAATTGTCGCCATAGAACATTCTCGCGTCATCGGTTATGAGGTCGAAATATGCACCCACGCTTTTATTCGTCCTTCTGCGAAGTATGGACATGGAGATGCCCATTCGGGCCGCTGCAAACAGCTTTCTGGCAAGACCTATGGCTCCGGTTTCCCGGAAGGTTTGCGACAAAAAACCGCCCTTGGCGGTAAGAACTCCTGAGCTGTTAGGCATTGGTACCCTTTCTGCGAGGCAGTTTACAATACGACTGCTCGGCAGGGCTGGGCTAGCACGGCGGCCGGTCAAAAGCTACAGGGTTTTTTAATAAGGATTGCGCGTCGCTTTTTTACATGTTAGGCGGTTTCGAAACAAAAACTAGGGAGGAAGCATCTTATGAGTAAATCCTATGATGATATCTATTCGAGCTGGAAGTGGAACGTTCCGGAATTTTATAATTTTGGGTTCGACGTTGTCGATCGCCGGGCCGAAGACCGCACCAAGCTAGCGCTGCTATCTCTTTCCGAAAAGCAGGAGCCCGTCTATCAAACCTTCTACGAGCTTTCGTGTTTGTCCAACCAGTTTGCCAATACCCTTACGCGCCTGGGTGTTAAAAAGGGCGACAAGGCGTTGATCGTCTTGCAGAGCATTCCGGAATGGTACGCTTGCATGCTGGGGATGATAAAACTGGGGGTCGTTCCCATGCCCGGGACTCACATGCTAACCGAAAAGGACGTGATCTACCGTCTCACGAATGCAGAAGGCTCGGTCGTTATTACCGATGCCCATCATGCCCCTCTTATCGAAAAAATTGCCCCGCAATGTCCGTCGCTTAAAAAGAAGATAATAGTGCGCGGCGCTCGTGAGGGCTGGCACTCCTTCGAGGAGGAGATGTTAAAAAGCAGTGTGCATCTAGATCGAAACAGTATCGAAAAGACTAAGTCGTCCGATCCTTTGCTCATCTATTTTACATCCGGAACGACCGGAAACCCCAAGATGGTGCTTCACACGCACGGTTATCCGCTGGGCCACGAAGTGACGGCAAGGTTTGCACAATCCCTAACGGAGCGCGATCTTCACTGGACGGCCTCCGATACCGGTTGGGCCAAATGCGCGTGGGGGAAGATATTTGGACAATGGATAGTCGGTGCGGCCGTCATCCAGTGGGAAACTCCCGGTCGCTTCGACGCCGATGGCCTATTGCGCGCGATGGAGCGCTATGGAGTGACGACCTTTTGCGCGCCGCCGACTATCTATCGCATGCTCATACAGATGGACCTTTCCAAATACAGTCTAAACCTTCGGCATTGCCTGAGCGCCGGTGAGCCAATGAACCCCGAAGTTATAAAGGTCTGGAAGGAATTTACAGGTTGTGACATCTACGATTTTTTCGGACAGACCGAGACGGTGTGTCTTCTTGCCAACTATCCGTTCATGCCCATCAAATATGGTTCGGTGGGTAAACCCACTCCGGGCCACGATGTGCGAATAGTCGATGATGAAGGAAAAGATTTGTCTCCCGAGGAGGAAGGTCATATCGCCGTAAGGCTTGAGGGCGACCGTCCCCCGGGACTTTTCAGCGAATACTGGAAAGACAAAACGGAAATGGAGAAGAGCTTTCATCACGGGCATTATTTTACAGGCGATCGCGGCTACAAAGACCGGGATGGCTATTTCTGGTTCGTCGGTCGTGGCGACGATGTTATTAAGTCATCTGGATATCGCATAGGTCCCTTCGAAGTCGAAAGTGCCCTTCAGGAACATCCGGCTGTGGCTGAATCTGCGGTTGTTGGTGTTGAAGACCCCGAGGGCGTGCGCGGAGTCTTGGTCAAGGCGTTCATAGTGCTTGCCAAGGGCTATGAGGCTTCCGAGTCGCTCACCAAAGAAATTCAGGATCATGTCAAAAAGACGACGGCGCCGTACAAATATCCGCGTATTGTACAGTATATGAAGGAGCTGCCCAAAACCACTTCGGGAAAGATACTTCGTCGCGAACTTAGAAAACTAGGCTGACCGGTTCCGTAAATAGCAGGAAAGTTTCACTTCTGATTTGTGGGAAAATGGGCCCAGTTTATATGAATCTTGGCAGCATGCACAACGAAGAGCTACTTGAACTTCTTTTTACCAAGGAAGATCGTCTTACCAAGGGAGAGGCGTTCGAGTTCATCCGCCGTGGAAGTGAGATCGTTCCCATGCTATCTGAAATAGCCTTGGACCGGATGTTTTGGGTAAATGAAATGCCGGAGTGGTGGGCTCCGGTTCACGCCACATACCTTTTGGGAGCAATAGGCGGAAAAGAATCGTTAATCCCGCTGCTTGCGGCCCTTCGCTGGTCGGATGCGTATGACAACGACTGGGTCACCGAAGATCTTCCTTCCATTCTAGGTTCGCTTGGCGAAATATCCTTTGAGAGCTGCGCGAGCGTTATGCACGATAGAAGCGCTGGCTGGTCGGCAAGATCGATAGCGATGGATGCTCTTGGTTCGCATGCCATAAGAAAACCGGATTTCGAAGAAAAAGTGATTTCCATGATAGGCGAAATATTTACGAGCCGGGCCGAAGAGTTCGGTGCGCGCCGTAGCGCAGCCTACGTACTCATAGATTTTAGACGAGCGGATTATAAACGTCAGATAGTTGGATTTGCAAAAGAAGATGCCGAGAGATCGAAAAGAGATCCCGATTATATAAATGCTTTCAACCCCGAACGAATAGAACACGAAATTTCTCTGCCGAGGCGAGGGCTTGAAATGTATGTGAGAAACTGGCTTGAATTTTATGAACCAGAAGAGATAAAAAAGCGCAGCGATTGCTGGTGCGTCGATGCCCAAAAGGCAAGGCTGGAACTTGCACCTGCCCAATCGGGAAGAACGGGTTACACGATAGGAAAAGGCGATCCCTGCCCGTGCGGCAGCGGAAAACCATATAAAGTGTGTTGCTGGAAAAAACTTCATTAGGGGAGGGTCAGGTATATGTCCAACTGGGAAAACATGCAGGCAAGGCTTAAGGTGATAATCGAAGATGCGCTCAAGTTCATAAAAAGCGGGGCCAGTGAGGCTGAGCATCTAGCCGGCGCTACGGCCCAAGCGACCAAGCTCCACGTGACGATTCGTAAAAACCAGATAGATAAATATAAAAAACTCCATGAGCTAGGCGAGATTGTCCATACCGAACTTCAAAAGGGTCCCGGCGACATCAAGGCCACGAAAAAAATAAACGATATATCGGAGGTAGTAAAGAAGATGGATTACGAAAGTGCCCAAGCCTATGAGGCGCTTGGAAAAATTTCGGTGGTGTCGAAACCTTCTCCCAAAAAAATAAAAAAATCCGGTTCCTAGTCCAACTTGCCATTCCCCGACGTGAAATATCGCAGGGTTAGGGTTAGTATCTCGCGCAATTATTTCGTCGTGTATAATTCGTTGTAGGCAAGATCGTGTATCTGCGGACGGAAAGAGGCTATCATTTGGTTTGTTGTGGACGGATGAATGCGGTTGGTAAGAAGTATCATCCAGAATTTATTTGTAAGGTCTATCCATAACGAGCATCCGGTATAGCCTAGATGACCTATGGAATTTGGCGAGAAAAAATGGCCCGAGGCGGAATTTTCGCGTGACGGCCTGTTCCATCCAAGGACGAATTGATTTCCAAAAGGTTTTTCCTTTCCCTCGGGGATGAATTCCCTAACGACTTCATTTTCGAGCCAATCCGATTTTCCCTCGTAACATTTGATGAGTTCAGAGACTATGGAATGTATGTCGCCGCAGGTAGAGAAAAGTCCAGCATGACCTGCAACGCCGCCTAACGCATAGGCGTTTTGGTCATGGACCTCGCCGTGTATGACGCGTTCTCGCCATGGACAATCTTCGGTTGGGGCGAAGCGTCTTGTTTCGCTATCCCGTTCTTCGGTGTGATGGCTGAAGGGCACGTGGATGTGCTTTTGTGCCGTTTCGAAGCCGCGTTTCCCGACATGAATGGCGGGGCTTTCGGAGGTGCGAACGAAAAATGTATTTTTAAGACCAAGCGGAGTGGATACGAATTTGGAAAAAAGTTCGTCGAGTTTTGCGTCTCCGGATTGTTCGAGTATCTCTCCTAGAATGATGTAGCCGATATCGCTGTATATCGTTTTTTCTCCCACCTTCGCTTCGAGAGGTTCGTTGTAGCAGTCATCCAGGATAATCCTTTTTCCGTATTCGGTGCCCACAAGACTCATGGGAAGTTCGCGATAATAGGGTTGCCAAGAGGGCAGGCCGGAGGTGTGGTCTAGGAGATGTCTTACGGTCATTTTTTTGTGTTCGGGCCGTCTTGCCCCGGCAAGCCATTGATATACGCTATCGCTGTATTTTATGAGTCCTTTGGCGGTGAGGGCCATAGCTATGTTCGTTGTAGCCAAGGGCTTTGTAAGCGAAGCTATGTCGAAACATGTTTTTTCTCGGGCATCGCCGAAACTTTTGTGAAAGAGTACGTCGCCTTCTCGCGCAACGAGGAATTCGGCTGTTGGAAATATGCCGTCGGAGAGGGCTTTTTCGAATGCTTTTTCGATACGTCGCGTCATGATAGAAGTCCTGAAAGAAATGTAAGCCGGGGATGATTTGCATCTGTGGCATCAAGTGATGCATCAACGCCTAATGGTAAAGTTGCGAAGCGGTCTAGATGTCCGGCAGGATAGTTCATGACGATCGGGCCTTTAAAAGATTTAAAGACATCCTGTATCATCGAAACCACGTCGTGGGGTTCATCCGGAGGTGGTATTATCGATCCAAAGACCACGGCACGCACGCTCTCTAACTTTCCGCTGTTTTTTAACTGGGTGAGCATTCTGTCTAGAACATAGACCTTTTCGTTGATTTCTTCGATAAACAATATGCTGGCTTCGGTTTTCATCTCGTAGGGCGTGGAGATGCTTGAATTGATGATAGACAAGCATCCGCCGACAAAGGTGCCTTCGGCCTTTCCCGTATTTAGAGCATAGGAACCGTTCATGGCGGCATAGCCAATAGGACCGGATGTGGAGATGGCCGCTGCGAGCATTTCACCGGTAAAACCATCCGGGGAGCTGCCAAGCTGGGTTATTGCGGGACCGTAAAATGTCGGCACCGAGGCATTTTGCCTAAGATATGCAAGAAGAGCGGTGATATCTGAAAAACCTATTACGGGCTTGGGATTATTTCCGATTATTTCAGAATTCAAGAGAGGTATTATTCGCTGGCTGCCGTATCCCCCTCGGGCAAACATTATGGCCTTAACTTCTTTGTCCACAAAAAGCCCGGTAAGTTCGCGGGCGCGTCTTTCATCGGTTCCTGCGAGATATCTGTTTTGGTCGAATATGTCGCTGCTAAAGCGCACTTTGAATCCAAGTTTTTCCAGGACGTGCACGCCGTGCATGAATTTTTTGCGGTCAAACGGGCTCGCAGGCGCCGCTATTCCGATTAGATCTTTTGTTTTAAGGGCGGCAGGTCTATTCATGTGACGCATTAAAGTACATATTGTCCCTTATAACAAGGGGGTTTGTTATTCTTTTTATTGACAGTGGATGAAAGCATCCATACCCTTTTAAAAAATGCCAAGAAGTGCATAAGTAGAAAAAAAGGAGAAAACAAAAATGGATCTGCAGGAAGCGATATTGAAACGAAGATCGGTGAGGATGTTCGATGAAACCGTGCAAATCGATGATGCAACTGTGACCAGGATACTGGAATCGGCGATTAGTGCGCCTTCGGCCGGCAACCGGCAGTGCTGGCATTTTATAGTGGTCAGGGACGAAATTTTAAGACAAAGGCTTGCGATCGAGGCGGGGCACCAGCTTTTCATAGCCAAGGCTCCGGTCGTCATCGTTGTGTGTGCGGATATGGAAAACGCCGCCGGTGGCTATGGCGCGCGCGGGAGCGCTCTATATTGCATTCAGGAGACTGCGGCTGCGATAGAAAATATGTTGCTTACAGTTGTTTCGCTGGGACTTGGTTCTTGCTGGATAGGCGCGTTTAACGAGGCTGTGGCTTCGGAAATTTTGGAGCTGCCCGAAAACCTTCGTCCGGTTGCTATGCTTCCCATAGGCGCCTTGGGTGAAGTGTCAAAAAGAATTCCAACAAGGAAATCCATAAATGAAATTGCGACCTTCAAATAGGCCTATAATATGAAACGATGGATAAATATCATTTTTACACCCGGTGCGTCTGTCGCCTCGGTGCCGCTCGTTTTTCTTTCAGTGGTTATAGTAATTGCCTTCCAGCTTCCGGCCCAGCTGCTGATGCGTCGCGGCTATATGATGTGGGGGATAGCCGTCAACGAAATCATAGCGATATTGGGTGTTCCTCTCCTAATAGTTTTTCTGTTTGGTTTCGACAGGAAAAAATTGTTTCCCCTGAGATTGCCTTCGCTGGGGGCAATTTTGATGCTTATCATATTTACAGTCGCTGCGGATGTCTTAATCGATTATCTCACCTACGCAAGCGAGCTCATTTTATCTCCACCTCCGGATGTAATCGAAGGGCTAGAAAAGCTCATCGCGATAGACGGCCCTTCAATTCTGGTAGCAAAGCTCTTCGTCTTGTGTCTTTTGCCGGGGATTTGTGAAGAGGTGTTTTTTCGAGGCTTTTGTCAGGGGTCGCTAGAGGCAAAGTGGGGAAGATGGGTAGCCCTCCTAACCGCCTCAATTTTGTTTGCCCTCCTGCACGGAAATCCTTGGTATTTTCATCTATATTTCATCCTAGGGCTCATAATGGGTTGGCTTTATATAATTTCAAAAACCTTAATAATTCCAATTGCTTTTCACGTAATGAACAATGCGTGGACCATAACCGTAAAGGCCTATAATTTGGGCCCTCCGGTGGCCGAAAAATTTGGCATATATGACTTTTTTTTGATCGTTTTTGCTATTTTTGCGATGTTTTTGGCTGCGAAAGGGCTTAGGGCATTTTTCCCTCACGGTAAAAGTTTGATGAAAAAGACGGTTATCTAGCAACCTTTTCGAAATTCCTGCGATAACACTTGAGAAATCAAAATAGCATCCATGGCGCAGAACTGGCGGTGGGATTGGATCTTAGGGTGAAATATGTCTGATCATGATTACAATGTAAGACTTCAAGCGACCAGCGGGGTTGTGGATGCCATGACGGTCCTTCTTTCCGATATGGGGCTTATTTCCGCCGAAACGGATCCCGCTTTGGTGCTAGAAGGCGAACATGCAAAAGGAATATTCGACGCTTTCATAAGGACAAGCCGATTTGAAATCTCCGATGTGATACCCCGCGACCCAGACTTCAACGAACCCGGATATCCGGAACGTATTCCCGTTATTTGGAATATGGATGCTGCAAGGGATCTCAGGAGGCTACTTATAAAAGCGAGGCAGGCCAAGAGCTCCCTCGATGAGAGCGGCGAGGTGGCCGGATTTTCAAGATCCATAGAAGTTTTTTTTAGAGGTGCGATAAACGGCGACCCAGCCGATACCATGATAGCCGGCGCCAGAGGAATGATTCCGCTTGCGCTTAATTGGGATGATGTTGCAGGTGCAGGATCTTTCGGGGATTATTTAAGACTTCCAAGGGATGTTGTCACCCATCATACAAGACAGCAGGCACATGCGGCCCAGATCGCCCAAGCTATAGCATCCCTGTCCACTAGCGATATCGACGAAAATACCATTCAAAGACTACGGGCAGCGATGACCCTGATGAATGGTTATGTCTTAGATCTTGGAAGATATTTTTTTGAACAATATTCTCTTGCCGGGTTGCATACGGAGAGGGTTCAGAACGGACTTTTCAGTGCAAATCGTGATCACAGGGTTTGGGTAGCGAGGGTAGCGCTTAACGTGTCCCAGATGAACGACATAGATCCAACGGGCAAGCTGGCAGATTTTATTTTGAACGTCATGGATGAATGGCTTGAACAAAGAAGATTTGTTGTTTCTCATGCTCAATCGGCCGAGAAAACGACCTTCCAAATTATAGTGGAAAGGCCAGAAGACTTGAGGGAAATATTCAGAGATTTTGAAATGAACTTTAAATCGGCGATGTTGGAGAGTTTTTCACGCCGACATAAAGATATCGAACATTTAAGCGAAGACGCTCAAATTCTTTTTGAAGGTATTCACAGGTTCTCGGTTCGGGCGACAGCCGTGGTGCTTCCATTTGATCACACCAATGTCCTTTCCTTTGCGATTCAGAATGCCGAAGACGTAAAAACTTTTTACGAGATCATCAAACAGACAGGCATTCCCAGCGAGACGCTTGAAGCTGCGCTTAAAGCTTTTGACGAGGGCAAATCTCTTGATGATATCAGGTCATGGTTTGGCCCATGGCTTTCGCGTGTAAGTGTTGATATGGAGGAGGCCAAGCGATGGGTCAATGAAGGCAAGGCGGCGCGAGGAGAGGATTCATCAAATGGTCATATACTTCAGGCCTTTGTGCTTCAAGCAATATATTATTATCTCAAACACCTAAGCGGCGTGGTCGAATATTTTGAAAAAGAACGATCCTCGACAAAGCCAGTGCAAATTTATGATCACAGAGAACTTCAAAGGGTGCTTGAAACCAATAAAGAAAGGCTTGGTGTTTATCTTCGGGAAAATAAATACGTATCCGATGGAAGGTTTGATCCATTGAGAGATCATCCTGAATTTTTCGAAATGGCTTTCATAGGGCATTTGGCTCATTTAAGGGATCATTATCGATCTAGTCGGGCGACTTTTGCGGTTCCGGCGGGAGTTTCCAGAATACTTACTGCGTGGAATAGAAGGTCACATGATTGGGGGCACCTTACGCACAGTCCCAGAAAAGACAGTCATGGGGGCTCGCAGGAAAATTTTTGGAGGGCTATAGATAATTTGGAGCATGCATTTGAACAAGGCGATCACGGCAGGCTAGGGTCTGCGCTTGCCGATCTTAAAACCAGAGCTGCGAATTATGCCTCGGATATGGCCCGAATATGGGCGAAGGCGATAGCCGATCCCAAGAATCCACTTTTTCTTAAAAGAGATTCCTTCGTGAGAGATCGCGATGGTCGCTATGTTCCGGCCGATGTGTTCCTTCAGGAACTTGCGAGACTTGGCTGGACGGATGTGTTTGGCGCGGAAGCGGATTCAATACAACAGTACTTGAAGATGTATTCAGCGAGCTTTAATCCGGACTTCGAAGATAGGGCCTTTCAGTCTGTGTGGAGCTCTATGCTCGAGGTGGTCTCTAGATGGCTTATGCCCATTCCCATAATCAACAGGCCGGCGGGGGATTTCGTGATGAGTGCTACCTCTCCGGTGGACATAAATGGTGTCTCGGTGGACGGTCTGGCTTTTGTTTATGAAGTCTGGTCAGAAATACGGACAAAATATGGCACGAAGCCCTATCACGACGTAAAAAAAGTTTTATTAACAGAAACTGAAGTGACCATTACGAATTTTGAAGAATCTTCTGTCAATTCCGCAATGGAGCGGATAGCCGATGAAATGGGTCTTCAAACCGTTCCTTTTATCGTTCCGAGCAAAGGAGATGCTTTCGTTCTTTATGTTCCAGTACAAAAAAGCGGGGAGACAAAAGAGGTTGTAGATCCAGACGCGATTATTGCCGGTCTTTCGAGATTTGGCATAAGTGTGGGTAGTGTTCGTAATACCAGAAATACCTCTCTTCGAAGGCTTAAGATTTATGTTGGGCAAGGTGTGGATGGAGCTGTGTATCGCTTTTCCAACTTTAGGCTAGGCGGAGCATGGGAGCCGTTTATGAAGACGCTTTCCATAACTACTGCGGCTACCAGCATAGATCCTCTAAGGAGTGCCCGGAGCGCCACAATTTTTGAGAAAACAAGGGATATGTTGGCAGAAGGGGTGGAAGTTGAGAAAGGGCGCAATTTCCCACATAAGGCGGGATTTGCGGTACACCAATCATCGTCTGACGAGGCCTCAAGAGCATCTGACTATCTGAAAAAACAGCGACACTACTATTTCGATCTGGCGGAATATCTTTCAAAATCGACAATTGCCCAGATGGAGAGCTGGATTTTAGAAAAATTGAATTTGTCTGGCAAAAACGTTTTTTCAGATCTACGTTCTTTTGCACAAAGGGCAGGGTCAGGATGGACTTCGGAGCTTACGGCGGCACGTTCCAGATGGAATGCCTCAAACGAAATGGTTTTAATTACCACCGATCGCATTGCCGAAACATTATCACCTGAGTTTTTGTCGGAGGTGCAAGCAATCGTCTCCCAAAGAGGCAGGGCGATAGGTATGTTAGATAATATTGTGACAGGCATTGAAGTCATTTCCGAGATTGCGACAAAAGATGGCGTTCAAGCTGAAGATAGCGTTCAAGGTAAGCAGGACTTAAGGGCGGCTAGTGTCGCCATTAGCAGTATTAATGGGCAGATAAGGGCCTTTAGAGACCTGATAGCTGAAGATAGAGGAGGAAAGCCGCCTGCTCCCCTTGGAGGTGTTGCAGGAAGTGGTTTGGGCGGAAATTCTGCCATCGGTGGGTGGGGGGCACCTTCGGCTGCGGACTTGTCGGGCTTCGTCCCCGTTTTAGAATATTCGGATCTCGCTTTCGGAATAGGTTCCGCTGCACATTTGCCCTACTTGGATGCCATGCAGCCTTTGGCTGCGGGATATATTACGCCGCTTCCGTTCATGCCGCTCCCGGTTGTGGGATCTATGGGCTTGCCTTCCATGATTAGATGATTTTGATTGACATTATTTATCTTTTAAATTTGCTTGGTTCCGGAAAATCCATCGTGTCGCGCTTTTTAGCCTTCTTCGTTCTTCTATTGCAGCCGTAACAGATATCTGCAGATTAAGATGCCTTTTAAACAGCGCAACTAGGCTGTTTGCCCATAGGCGTGTCCCTCGAAAGACGTAATATAAAAAATACTTATAAAACAATAGTTTACATTTTATTTCAAAGTAATACTTTTATACGTCCATACAACGATCTGTTTTATAGCCTCTTTTTTGTTGTTACAAAAATTCTCTAAAAAACCAAAAAACCTCATTATTTCAAGGGATTAGAAAGTGAAAAGGCTTGACTGGGAAAGGTGTTTGTCGATATGTTCCCATATAGTGGGATAAGGTGGTAATGAACTCCTAAATTGTGGAATTTAAATATGTTTCGAGGCCGATATCAGCATCAGATAGACCAGAAAGGAAGGTTATCCGTACCTTCCAAATTTCGCGAGGTTTTGTCATCAAATTATGATGAAAAACTCATTATTACCAATTTCGATCGCTGTCTTTGGGCCTATCCGATGCCGGAATGGCAGGAACTCGAGCGCAAAGTCGCCGATCGTCCGCAGTTTTTAGAAGAGGTCAAGGCCCTTCAAAGGGTTTTTATATCGGCGGCCTCCGAGTGCCCGATAGACAAACAAGGCAGAATTCTCATTCCCCCGTCGCTTCGCGAATATGCGGCGCTTGAAAGCGACGTTGTCATAGTGGGCATGACGAGGCGTTTTGAAATCTGGTCGCGCACCCGCTGGGACGAGGTTTTCGACGGCGCGCAAAAAACTCTCGATGAATTCGGCAATAAGCTCGCCGAACTGGGGCTTTGATGAATATGAAAAAGGAAGAAAAAATGCTCGAAATAAAAAAACTCAACGATGTTTCGGTGGTTGGTCTTACAGGCGAACTTTCAAGGGGCAACATGCACCTGCTCGACAATCTGCTCAACTCGCTTTCAGATTGTTCGGAAAATAATATCATACTCAATCTGCAGAATCTCAGCCATCTCGACTATCAAACCGTAAGGAGGATAGCCGAAAGAATAGTCCAGTTTAAATGCGATGGCGGTGATCTTAAAATGGCCGCGGCGAATGGCTACATAAAAAGCATAATGAGAGCCATGGGGCTTGATGAAGAGGTCTATCAATCCGTAGAGGATGCCCTGCTTAGTTTTGTGAGTGACGATCCCTGTGGAGATCCTCAATGACCGGTGACGGGTATCACTGTCCGGTGATGCTTGAAGAGGTGCTTTGCTATATGTTGCCAAAACCCGGCCAAAGGGTTTTGGATGTTACTTTGGGGGGAGGCGGACACGCCAGAGGGATAATAGACAAAATAGGTCCCGGAGGTACGTTCGTTGGCCTAGATAGAGATCCAGACGCCATAGAACACGCAGAAAAACTTTGCGGGGATGGCGTAAAGATTTTCGTGCTTAAAGGTAAAATGGGAGAACTTTCCGGGGTCGTAGGGCAAAGCAAAATAGAAAAGTTTGATGCGATACTCGCCGATCTTGGGGTATCGAGCCATCAGTTGGGTTGTGTCGGTCGCGGATTTAGCTTTAGAAACAGTGCTCCGCTGGACATGAGGATGGACCCTACCACGGGCCTTAGTGCGGCAGATTTTCTCGAAGGACTGTCCAAGGAGGAAATAGAGCGCATCATTTGGAATTTAGGCGAGGAAAAATTTGCGGCGAGAATTGCAGCATCGATAGCAAGCTACGGCAGGATATCCACTACAGGGGAATTGGCCGAAATAGTCGAGAGATCCTATCCCCGCATGAAGGGGCGCCGGAGGATACACCCGGCCACGAAGACGTTTCAGGCCATAAGGATAGCTGTCAATGACGAGCTTGGCGAACTCGATTCGTTTCTCCAAGATGCTCCGTATCTTTTGGCAAAAAATGGAAGGCTTGTGGTCATAGGATATCATTCCCTCGAGGACAGGCGAGTGAAGAAGAGGTTTCGGGAACTTGAAAAGCTAGATGAATTTTGTCTTCCCAGAAGAAGGTCGATCCGGCCGACTGTTGAAGAGATAACTGCTAATCCGCGCTCAAGAAGCGCCAGAATGCGAGTTTTGGAAAGGGTCAAATGAGATACGCTGCCACCGGCATGCCGACATTTAGCGCGGTTAGAAGACAGCCGATGGCGCAAAAATCTTTGGAGCTAAGCCGCAGGCACATAAGGCAGGTTTTGATTCTCATCGCAATAGCTGTTGTGGCTGCCATCCTTTTTGTATGGACGCGAATTCAGGTCATACAGCTAGGCTATGAGGTTTCAAGGATGAGAAAGGAAGTCTCAGATCTGGCTGAGAGAAAGCTCGCGATCGAGGCCGAAGTTGCCTTGCTAAAATCTCCGGAAAGACTCGAGCGTGCGGCTACCGAGGTTTTGGGAATGAGGTTGCCGCTAGCCGATGAGATAGTTTTTGTGGAAATCAAGAACGGGCAAGGTGAAGGCGTTTCGCCGGAAGGCGAGCTGGCGAAAGAAAAATCACCGGAAGTGAAAGAGGGAACGGAATAGGCATGCCACAGTACAGGACCGTTGAAAAAGACGATAATTCCCTTACCGCGAAAAGAATTTTCGTTGTCGGTGCGGTGATTGCCCTCTCTTTTGGGGTGCTCGTATGCCGGGCGTTGACGTTTCGTCTCAAGGACAACGATCAGATCGACAAAGTGGCCATGAGACAATACAGGACAGCGGTTACCCAAAGTACGAGGAGGGGAAAGATCTTTGACAGAAAGGGTCGTGAGCTGGCCTTCGATGTTCCGGTGGACAGCGTGTTCGCCAATCCACGGGAGATCGAAAGTCCGGTCAAGGCCGCGGAGGTTCTTTCCTCCGTTCTTGGAGTAGAGCGTTCCAAGCTTTTAGAAAGATTTTCTGCCAACAGAAAATTCGTATGGGTAAAAAGACGGGTAGATGAAAAACAGTCCGCAAAGGTAGAGGATCTTAATCTAAAGGGCGTCTATAAGATGCGCGAAAACGCGCGCTTTTATCCCGGGAAAACTCTTGCATCGAGCGTGCTGGGAGCAGTCGGTTTCGATTCAGAGCCTTTAGGCGGCGTGGAGTTGGCCTACGACAAACATCTTTCCACAAGAAAGGGAGCGACCAACCTAAGGAGAGATGCCAGAGGGCATCTCTATCTTTCGCCGACCGACGATGAAAAACCAGAGGTTCACAACGCTTGGCTGACCATAGATAGCACTCTCCAGTATATAACCGAGCGCGAACTCGAACAAGGCGTGAAAAAATCCAGATCAAAAGGCGGGGCCGCGATAGTGGTGGATGTGAAAAACGGCGAAATTCTCGCAATGGCGAGCTATCCGGGATTTGATCCCAACGAATATTCAAAGTATCCGTTTTCCCATTGGAAAAATCGGGCGGTATCGGACGTTTATGAACCCGGATCGACCTTCAAAGTGGTTGTTGTCGCAGCCGCGCTAAATGCCGGAGTGGTGAAGCCAGATGATGTTTTCGATTGTGAAAATGGCCGTTTAAGAGTTGCCAATCATGTTATAGGCGATACTCATCCGTATAAAAAAATTACCGTTGCCGACATAATAAAAGTATCTAGCAATATAGGTTCATACAAAGTTGAACAGCAATTAGGCAAGGAAGGCGTGTATGACGCCATAAGAAATTTTGGCTTTGGAAAGGTGACCGGGTTCGATCTTCCCGGAGAGTCGGTTGGCATACTTGCACCAGTTTCGAAATGGTCGCCTTTGCAATTTGCAACCATAGCCTTTGGTCAGGGGATAGCGGCTACTCCACTGCAAATGACTATGGCGTTTGCCGCAATAGCCAACGGCGGGACGCTTTTTAAACCATACCTTGTGAAACAAATAATTTCTGAAGAGGGAGTCGTGACGTACGAGGGAAGGCCCGAGATTACTTTTAATCCAATAACTCCGGCCACGGCCAAGATGGTTCGGGAAATGCTTGTTAGAGTTGTAGGAGAGGGGGGGACGGGAAAACTTGCCTACAGCAGTGAGTATTCCATGGCCGGGAAAACCGGAACCGCTCAAAAGGCCGATCCGAAAACGGGCAAATATGCCAAGGGAAAATATAATTCGTCCTTTGTCGGGTTCGCGCCGGCAAAAAATCCGATGATAGCGGTTTATGTAGGTATGGACGAACCTGCCGACCAGCTCTATTACGGTGGCCAGATCGCCGCTCCGGTGTTTAAAAATATTTCCGAGGCGGCCTTGAAATATGCGAAGGTGCCGGCCGAGGTGCTTACTGTATCGCAAGATGTCTATGAACAACTTCCACCAAGCGCCATACCCGGTGAGCTTGCGATTATAGACGATCTGGATGCTCCCGCTCAAATTGGAGAGAGAGTTTTTTCGGCGGAAGGCGAGAAGAAGTGGAAGATGCCTGATCTTAGAGGTTTGACGTTTAGGGATGTTCTCGCAGCCTCGAAGGATGTGGAAATAGAATGGAATTTCGTAGGCAGCGGAGTTGCGGTAAAGCAATCGATAGAGGCGGGAAATACGGTTTCGTCGGGCAACGTTTGCAAGGTGGAGTTTAGGCCGCTCATGTAGGAGAGAAATGCGTTTATCTGAACTGTTGAAAAATGTGAATTGCCTGAAGATTGTCGGAGATCTTGAGACCGAGGTATGCGGCCTCGCTTGCGATTCGAGAAAAGTATCGAAAGGTTTTTGCTTCGTAGCCGTCAATGGAAATAAAACCGATGGCAATAGATTTGTTGACGATGCCATGTCGCGGGGTGCCGTGGCCGTGATATCTGAAACGTCGATTGCAAAAGTCGGTCTTGCAGCATCGGTAAAAGTGACGAATGCCAGAATAGCGCTTGCCAAAATGTCTTCGGTATTTTTTGGAAATCCTTCGTCTAAAATGACCCTTATTGGAATTACGGGCACAAACGGCAAAACGACTACCGCCCATCTTCTCGAATCCATTTTAAATCACGCCGGACGAAAAGCTGGCGTGCTTGGCACCATAGAACACAGATGGCCCGGCCATAGTGAAAAGGCCACGCATACGACGCCGGAATCCTGCGATCTTCAAAAAATTCTTTCGTCAATGAAAGCTCTCGGTGTGGATTCATGTGCCATGGAGGTTAGCTCGCACGCTCTTTCCCAACACAGGGTCGATTCCTGCGCCTTCGATTGCGCCGTATTCACGAACCTGACTCCGGAACATCTGGATTATCACGAAAACATGGAAGATTATTTTGAGGCGAAAGCCGGTTTGTTTGAAAGGGTTCTCTTGGAAAGTTCCAAGCAAAATAAATATTCAATTGTGAATTTAGATGACGAATTTGGCGTCAGACTGCTTGATAGGTCGGCCGGGGAATGTATAACCTACGGTTTTTCAAAATCAGCCAAGGTGCGAGGTGAAAATCTCAGGTTCAATTCTAAAGGGATAAGTTTCGACCTGTCAGCCGAAGGGCGCAGTCTAAAAATAACTTCGCGGCTCTGGGGAAAGTTTAATGCTCTCAACATACTTGCGGCTGCGGCCTCGGCCTGGTCACTTGGAATAGATTTTGACGATATAAAAGCGGGAGTGGAATCCCTCGAACGCGTTCCGGGAAGATTTCAAATTATTCCGAACGAAAAGGGTGTTTTGGGATTTGTCGATTATGCCCATACCCCGGATGCCCTTGAAAATGTTCTTTTGAATGCGCGGGAATTTTTAAGCGAGAACGGGGGAAGGCTCATATCGGTTTTTGGATGCGGCGGTGACCGGGACAAACTCAAACGTCCTGTCATGGGTAAAATAGCGGGGAGCTGTTGCGATATCACTATAGTGACAAGCGATAATCCACGCACGGAAGACCCCGGTGCCATAATCGACGAAATATTGACCGGCCTTTGCGAATCATCGAATCCATTTGACGGAAGGCGGGGTTACCTGGTCGAAAAAGATAGGGCCAGAGCCATAGCCCGGGCTGTAGAAATAGCCCGCATCGGGGATGTGATAGTCGTTGCCGGAAAGGGACATGAAGATTACCAAATCATCGGCGAGAACAGGTTTGATTTCGACGATTCGCTGGTGCTCAAAAAGGAGTTTGAAAGTTGAATATGAAATTTAATATCGATGAAATGGCGAAGGTCTGCGGCGGAAAAGTAATTTCTGGAGACCGGTCGTTGGAATGCAACGGAATAAGCATAGACACGCGCAAGATTTTACGGGGAGAACTCTACGTTGCCATCAAGGGTGCACATTTCGACGGTCACGATTTTATAGCTGATGCCGTAGAAAGAGGTGCCGTCGCGATCGTAGCTGCAACCGGGGATTTTTCGAAAGATGGGGTTGCTGTCATTAGGGTTTCAGATACCGAACGCGCGCTGGGAGATATCGCTGCTTGGTGGAGAAGCAGGTTCGATATTCCCCGCATAGCGATAACCGGAAGCAACGGTAAATCCACAACCAAGGAGATGGTTTCGGCGGTCGTTTCTGTATTAGGCGGGGTTCTAAAGACGGAAGGTAATTTCAACAACACCATAGGCTTGCCCCTTACCATTTTCAGGATGAACGAAACCCATGATGTCGCCGTGCTTGAGATGGGCATGAACGCCAAGGGTGAAATAAAAAGACTTACCGAAATAGCCAATCCTACGGTGGGACTCATTACCAATGTGACAGCGGCGCATCTTGAAAAGTTGCAAACGGTGGAAGCTGTTGCGATGGCCAAAGGAGAGCTTTTCGAGGCGATGGGAGCTGATGCTACTGCCGTTATCAATGCCGAAGATCCCTGGATAATGAGGGCCGCGAAAAAATTTTCGGGCAGAAAAATCACCTTTGGAATGCAAAATGATTGTGATGTCAGATTTCTCAATATGGAAACCGACAACCTGGACAATACGAGGCTTGCTTTTTCAGTCCGGGGCCGGGAACACAATGCGATGATACCCCTGCCCGGCGCCCACAACGTTATGAATTCTTTGGCGGCGATAGCCGTTGGAGAGGCAATGGGCATAGATGCCGGAGAATCTGTTGCAAGAATAGAAAAATTCAAGCCGATGGCGATGCGCTTTGAGAGGATACAGCTAGCCAACGGCGTGAGGGTGGTCAATGACTCGTACAACGCAAATCCGGCATCCATGAAAGCGGCCTTCAGAACCGTTGGTTCAGCAAAGCGGGCAGGCAGATTTATAGCCGCCATTGGCGACATGCTAGAGCTTGGTGAAAGTTCCGATGCACTTCATGAAATAATCGGCGCCGATGCTGCGCGTATGGGAGTGCACAGGCTTTTCATCTTGGGCAATTTTTCGGCATCGGTAGCCAAGGGAGCCGAAAAAAACGGCATGAAGCCTTCGGATATAACGAGAGCCGATGATATCGAAGAAATAGCTGATAAGCTCGAAGCCTATATGAGGGCTGGGGATGTCCTTTTGGTCAAAGGCTCGAGGGGAATGAGAATGGAGCGGCTAGTTGAGTTTCTCAAAAATAAAATAGGTATGGGGTGAATCTATGCTTTATTATTTATTATATCCGCTGCACACGGAGTTTGTAGGCTTTAACGTATTTCGGTATGTCACCTTTAGAACGTTGATGGCCGCTTTTACGGCGATGGCCATTTATTTTTTCTTCGGTGGACCCTTCATAAAAATGATGGGTAGAAGACGATGCTGGCAGTCCGTTAGAGACGACGGTCCGATTACGCATATGGATAAAAGGGGCACCCCCACGATGGGCGGGCTGCTTATATGGATAGCGGTTTTTGGATCGATGTTTCTTTGGGCGCAATTTCTGGAACCTTTCGTGCTTGTTGCCGTAGGGGTAATAATAACGTACGGGCTTATAGGTTTTATCGACGATTATAGAAAGATAGTTCTTAAAGATCCAAAGGGTCTTCGTGCCAGATGGAAATTTCCGCTTCAGCTTTTATCCGCATTGGTTGTGGCTATGTTCGTCTTCGATACGATAGGGCTTCCCAGGACGCTTTCTATTCCGTTTTTTAAGGGAGTTCAGCCGGATCTGGGTTTTTGGTACATACCTTTCGCCGTGCTTGTGATTGTTGGGGCATCAAATGCCGTAAATCTTACAGACGGATTAGACGGCTTGGTAAGCGTTCCGTCCATGGTTTCCTTTTTGGCCTACAGTATTTTGGCGTATGTGGCAGGTCATGCGGCGATAGCAAGATATCTTCAGGTTCAGAATATTCCGGGATGTGGCGAACTGGCGGTGGTGTGCGGTGCTGTGGTTGGTGCCTGTATAGGTTTTTTGTGGTGGAATGCCCATCCCGCATCCATCTTCATGGGTGATGTCGGTTCGCTTCCTCTCGGAGCGCTTCTTGGATATGTTTCCATCGTAACTAAAAATGAAATTCTTCTGGTTATAATAGGAGGCATCTTCGTTATGGAAACTGTCTCGGTGATAGCGCAGGTGGTTTCCTTCAAACTCACCGGAAGGAGGGTGTTTCGAATGGCTCCGATACATCATCATTTCGAATTGAGAGGATGGCCGGAGTCTAAAGTCATAGTACGGTTCTGGATAATATCGATCATCTTGGCGCTTTTTAGTCTTGCTACTCTTAAACTCAGATGAGGTTTTAATGTACGACATGAAAGACAAAAATGTTGTGGTGGTTGGGCTTGGCAAATCTGGCGTATCCGCGTGCAGATACTGTGCGCTCAAGGGCGCCAGGGTATTTGCGTCCGATTTGAGAAGCGCGAAAGAACTGGGCGATTCCATTTCTTCAATAAAAGATGTGGGAGTGCATTTTTCACTCGGAAAAAACGATGAGAGCCTGTTTTTAAACGCGGCACTCGTGGTTATAAGTCCCGGAGTTTCCCTGGATCTTCCCGGACTTCGTGAGGCGATGGAACGGGAAGTTCCAATCGTAGGCGAAATGGAACTTGCGATTTCAGAAATCAAAAAGCCCATCGTGGCCGTTACGGGAACCAACGGCAAAACGACCACAACATCTCTCATAGGGCATCTGCTGGAAGCTTCCGGCATAAAACATGTCGTGGGTGGTAATATAGGCAAACCGGTAATAGATATGATAGACGATGCCAATGGGTCGGAGTGCGCGGTACTGGAGGTTTCCAGCTTTCAGATAGACACAACGCCCTCGCTCAAACCTCAGATAGGGGTATTGCTAAATATCTCTCAGGATCATCTAGACAGGCACAAGACCATGGATTCCTACGTCGCTTCAAAGGCCAAACTCTTTCATCAAATGGCCCGGGAAGGGGTTGGAATATACAACGCCGCCGATGATCGGGTTTCACAGTCGATCCTTGACGCTCAATGTGTGCTGATACCCTTTGATGCCACCGGAAGAATTCTTTCACGTAAAAAGGGAAAGAGAGCATGCTTCGATGACGGTGACCTGATCGTAAAAATAAACGGCGATGAACATGTTTACAGTATGGAGAATGTTTCTCTAAGAGGGCTTCACAACAGAGAAAACATGCTAGCCGCTATATGCGCCGCCCTGCTGTGTGGAGCCGACAGCGCCGAAATTCAAAGCGGCTTGCGTTCTTTTAAGGCGCTTGCGCACAGGATGGAGTTTGTAGCCGAAATAGAAGGAGTAAAATACTTCAATGACTCAAAGGGTACAAACGTTGGCGCGGTCATCAGGGCCCTTGAAGACTGTGCCGAGCCGGTTGTCCTCATCGCCGGAGGCGTTTCTAAAGGAGCTGATTTTTCAGGATTGAAAAAACTTGTCCGGGAAAGGGTAAAGCACCTTATCCTGATAGGCGAGTCCGCCTCTGAGATGGAAAGAACCTTCGAAAATTGTACGAGCATAACACATACACGGTCTATGGATGAGGCGGTAAAGAAGGCGTGTCAATTCACCCAGCCGGGCGATGTCGTATTGCTTTCCCCGGCGTGCGCGAGTTTCGATATGTTCGATGATTATGCACACCGGGGAAGGGCCTTCGTGAATGCTGTAGAGGGACTAAAGAAGAGCGAGGGATGTTGAGAAATGGATAACTGCGATTATCAGAGGGCACATATAGATTCGTGGCTGCTTTTCTGCGTGATAGCCTTGGTTGGGATAGGCATCACGATGAATTACAGCGCGAGTGCCGTCCTTTCGCAGGAACGCTTTGGTGATAGTTATTATTTTCTCAAAAGAACCTTGATGTTTTCGACGCTGGGTTTTTTGGCGATGGTGCTCGTAACTAAAATTTCATACATGAGATACCGGGCGATGGTGTATCCCGTGCTGCTTGTTGCGATGGTTTTGGTGGGCGCGGTTTTTGTCCCGGGCATTGGAAGGACGATAGGCGGTGCCACGAGATGGATTAGCGTTGGCCCCATCACCTTTCAACCATCGGAGGCCGCCAAGCTCGCCATGATAGCTTTTCTTGCCTACTCTTTGGAAAAGAAATCGAGAAAGATAAAGAGCTTCTCGGTGGGATTTGTTCCGCACATATTCTTCATGGGGATCGTAGCTGCGTTCATACTCCATCAGAAGGATTTTGGTTCTGCGGCGATCATTGCGTTTATAACCTGGCTTATGATGTTCATAGCGGGTGTGAGGCTTCCCTATCTTCTAGCCATGCTGGCAGCGGTCGTGCCTATTGGTGTGATGCTCATAGCAGGGAGCGATTATAGACGCAAAAGGATACTGGCCTTTTTAAATCCTTGGGATGATCAGTACGGCTCGGGTTTTCAGATGATACAGTCTTTTGTGGCCTTTAACGAGGGCGGCTGGTTTGGAAAGGGATTGGGACAAGGACAACAGAAGTTGTTCTATTTGCCCGAGGCCCACACAGATTTCATATTTTCGGTAATAGGCGAAGAATTGGGGCTTGCCGGCGCGATGATGGTGATAGGTTTTTTTGGATTTTTCTGTTGTCGCGGCCTTCGCATTGCCCTCGATGCGCCAGACCTTTTTGGAAGATATCTGGCGGTCGGTTGCACTCTTCTTATAGGTCTTGAGGCTGTTTTAAATTTGGGCGTTGTGATGGGCCTTTTGCCGACCAAGGGACTAACCCTGCCTTTCATAAGCTACGGAGGGTCGTCGCTTGTGATGTCGCTTGTGGCTGTTGGAATTTTGCTGAACATATCCACTTACAAACGTGTGAATAGGGATTGGTAGGTATTGTTATCATGAAAAAAAGAGTTCTCATAGCTGCTGGCGGAACCGGAGGGCATGTCTTTCCGGGAGTGGCCATAGCCTCAGAGCTGATAGCTCGTGGCGGTTACTCGGTGGCTTTTGCCGGAACGCACCGGGGCGTTGAAGAGAGAGTAATAGGTCGCACTGGTTGGCCGCTTTATTTCGTAGATGCCCCGTCTATAAAAGGCAAGAGCTTCTGGCGAAGAATGCTTTCTATTCTCCGGCTTCCGATTGCTCTGCTGGATGCGTTGAGGATACTTACGATAACAAACCCGGTACTTGTGATAAGCATAGGTGGTTATGCGGCCGGGCCGTTGTCCATAATGGCTTGGGTTATGAGAATACCGGTTACTGTGGTCGAACCCAATGCAATCCCCGGTCTTTCGAACAGGATTTTAGGCAGGTTTGCCAAAAAGATTTTCACGGCCTTCGACGCTGCCGCACCATATTTCGACGGCAAAAAGCTGGTAAAAAGCGGAATGCCGGTGCGTCCGGAAGTTCTAGGCGCTCTTCGGGAGTCGGAGATGCCTTCAAGTCCCTTTACGGTTTTTGTATTCGGAGGCTCCCAAGGAGCTGCAAAGCTCAATTGTGCAATTATCGATGCCTGCAAAATTATGAAGGGCAAATACTCCATGAGGATCATCCATCAAACCGGTGCCCTGAAAAATATCGAGGATATAAAAAAGTCTTATCGTGAAAGCGGCTTCGAGGCAGAGGTTTATGAATTTGTCGATAAGATATGGGAATGTTATTCGAAGGCGGATTTTGTTATAGCGAGGGCCGGGGCCGGGACCGTAGCTGAACTAGCGGCGTTAAAGATTCCTTCCATTCTTGTGCCTTATCCCTTTGCAGCAGATGATCATCAACGGGCCAACGCGAAGGCGCTCGTTGACATAAAAGGCGCCTTGATGCTCGAAGACAAAAATTGCACCGGTGAAAAATTGGCATCGATGATAGGAGAGATCATCGATGATGTTCCCGGATATTTGGAAATGAGAGCGGCTTTAGCCGGTCTTTGCGCAAAAAATGCTGTACCAAGGATAGTGGATGAATCTGTAAAGCTGATAACTGACAACTGATAACTGGTTTTATTAAATATGTTTAAAAAATACAAACGCATACATTTTGTTGGCATCGGGGGCATCGGGATGAGTGGCATAGCCGAGGTTTTGATCAACATGGGCTACGATGTCACGGGTTCTGATGTGAAGATGAGCGATACCACGAAAAGGTTAAAGCGCCTTGGCGCGAGAATCTTCGATGGGCACAAGGGCAGAAATGTTGAAGGTGCGCATGTCGTCGTGGTGTCGTCGGCGGTCTTGTGGGATAATCCTGAAGTCGTTCTGGCTAAAAAAAATGGAATAGTCGTTGTGCCACGAGCGGAAATGCTCGCCGAATTGATGAGGATGAAATATGGTGTAGCCGTTGCCGGCACCCATGGCAAGACGTCCACAACATCGCTTGTAGGAACGATCTTTACTAAAGCTGGTCTCGATCCTACCGTTATAATAGGTGGTAAGGTGAAGAGCCTTAGATCCAACGCCAAGCTTGGAAGGGGTGAATATCTTGTTGCCGAGGCCGACGAGTCCGACCGGTCATTTTTGAAGCTCGCTCCCACGATCGCTGTTATAACCAACGTCGATCCCGAACATATGGAAAATTATTCCAGTTTTTCGGACATGCAAGATGCCTTCGTGGAATTTGCGAACAAGGTTCCTTTTTACGGTGTGGTTGTGGCCTGCAGCGATCATCCGGTGGTGAGAAAAATAATAAAAAAGGTGACAAGGTCGGTTGTAACGTACGGGGCTCATGATGCTGATTTTATGGCAAAAAATATCGTGCAAGACGGTGAATATACACGCTTCGATGTTCATCACAGAAAAGAAAAGAAGGGTTCTATCAATCTTAAAATGACAGGTCGTCACAATGCCTTCAATGCTCTTGCTGCAATCGCTGCGGCCTGCCATCTGGATATACCTTTCAAGGATATACGTTTGGCGCTTGAAGGTTTTAGCGGTGTGAAGAGGAGATTTGAGATTCTTTCAAAGTCAGGTCCATGCGTAGTTGACGATTATGCGCATCATCCAGTGGAAATTCAGGCTACGGTCGGCGCGGCCCGACTCGGCTGGCCTGAAAAAAGGCTGGTTGCGGTCTTACAGCCGCATAGATATTCAAGACTTGCCGAACATTATGAAGATTTCATCAAATCGCTCAAAGAAGTCGATGCAGCGGTGATAATGGAAGTGTATGCAGCGGGCGAAAGAAAACTCAAAAATTTTACAGGGGAGAGATTATGGAGAGACGTTTGCAAGAGGTATCCGAAGAAAATGATCGCGTATGCCCCGACGACGGAGGAAGTTCTATCGACACTTCTGCCATGGTGCACGAAGGAGGACCTGGTGCTCTTTCTGGGTGCGGGGAGCGTAACCCAGACGGCGAAGACCTTTTCGAAGAGTTTGATCTTGAGGCATTAAACCCAAGGCTTAAGGCGCGCCTAGAGAGGCAACGCGAAGAGGAATTGCGGTTAACGATAGAACAAAAGGCCGAGCTTGCATCGATATTCGGTGAAGAAAACGCATTTTTCGACATCGATATGTCTTTAAAAATGGCAAGTGGGATAGGTTCTTTGGTGGAAGCCTTTTCGGAGGTGCGCGACCCGGAAACCTTGAAGAAATTTCTTGAATGGGCTTCGGAGAGAAATGTGGATTATAGATTCCTAGGCAGCGGCAGCAAATCCCTCATAAGAGATGGCGGGGTGCGCGGAGTTCTGATTCGTCCGCTTGGAGGTTTTGATTTCGTTAAGGTCGAAACTAAAACCGATGAGGACGCGCTGGTTTCCGCAGGACCGGCCAAACCTCTGCGTGATTTTCTGGAATTTTGCGCCGGAGAGGGTTTTTCCGGGCTTGAAGGGGCCTACCCATTTGGCGGAACGATGGGGGGCGCGCTATTTATGAATCTCAATCTGGGTTCGCTGCGCGTTGGAGATTTTATAGACGAAATTACGGTTATTAATCGCGAAGGCCGGGAACTTACCCTAAGGGGGAAAGCGCTTCGCTTTGAGAATGCAGGTCTTAAGCTTCCCAAAACTGCATGCGTGGTGCGTATCGTTTTGAGGCTCAAACGCGTAGCGCCGGGCGATGCATCGTCGGAATTGGATGGCGTGAAGGCCAAGCATTCGGACCTGCCGCCTGACGGGAAAAACTGCATAGTCGGTGTATTTCGAGATGCTGAAAAGACCAAGGCATCCGATCTGATCTGCGATGCCGGACTTTCAGGAGTTCGCATAGGCGGCGCCAGAGTAATGCCGGGATATTTAAACGCCATATCAAATGAGGGCAAGGCCACTTTCAAAAATGTGACAGTTCTCATGAATCTTATGAAAGATAAGGTGAAGCAAACGACTGGAATTTCTCTGGAGCCGGCAGTTAAAATTATTGGAGACAGGTCCTGGTGAGCATATTTCGTGAGAGACAGATTGTGAAGAAGCGAAGAAGATGGATGACCATGCTTCGCAAAGTAGAGCGCATACTCATTTCCGTCGTCATTGTGATAGCCGGACTGACGGCGCTTTATGGAATATATGTAATGGTTTGTTTTGGAGATGCCTTCGCTATAAAACGCATAGAGATAGAGGGAGACTGGAAATATCTTTCGGCTGAAAGATTGGCCACGGAGGCTGCGATAACGGAGGGTGAAAGTCTTTTCTGGCTATCGATGGATGATGTGCATGCAAGGCTTAAAAATAATCCGTGGGTAAAGGCCACTGTCGTTAGGAGAATGCTTCCAGATACACTGTGGATCTATGCGGAAGAATATCGTCCGAGGGCCATAGTTTTTGCGGATGGTTTTTTTTATACCGATGAAACCGGCGTGCTTTTCAAGGTTCCTGAAGCCGGGGAAGAAAAAGATTTTCCGGTCCTAAGCGGAATAAAAGTGCTGGAAGGCAGAAAGCTAGACGATAAAAATAGCGAGAGGCTGCTTTCGATGTTAGGCATCATAAGCTCTTTTGAAAAATCTGCTGCTGGCTTGGAACATGGAATAGCCGAGGTGAATTTTGATAAAGAAAGGGGTTATTCCATAATAACGAGAGAAAAGCCTATGCAGATCTATCTTGGACACGCTGCCGCCCAAGACGCTTTCAAAATGATCGACGATATTCTTCCGGAGGTTAAAAAGCGTTTTGCGCGGATAAAATATATGCTGGCAAATGAACCTGAAAGATTGGTTGTGAAATATCAGACGTCCTAGGTTTTTAAAAAAACCAGTGGACTCAAAGGAGAGGGGGACGAATATGGCTAGGAAAGAAGATCTGGTGGTAGGAATAGATATAGGTACCACTAAAATTTGTACGATCGTAGGCGATGTGACAGAAGACGGAATAGATATAGTCGGCATCGGAACGCACCCGTCCAAGGGAATTAGAAAAGGCGTGGTGGTAAACATCGAGAGCACGGTTTCATCCATCAAAAAGGCGGTGGAGGAAGCCGAGCTTATGGCCGGTTGCGAAATTACGAATGCCTACGCCGGAATAGCGGGGGGGCATATCAAGGGATTAAACAGCCATGGAATTGTCGCGATCAAGGAAAAGGAGGTTTGTGCCATGGACGTCGATAGGGTTATCGACGCGGCTCAAGCTGTGTCCATTCCTCTCGATCGCGAGGTCATCCATGTAATACCCCAGCAGTTTATCGTTGATGACCAAGACGGCGTTAGAGATCCGGTGGGAATGAGTGGCGTTAGGCTCGAGGCCAAGGTTCACATTGTAACCGGGGCGGTCACCTCTGCGCAGAACATACTCAAGTGTTGCCATCGCGCCGGTATCAACGTCAACGACATCGTTCTTCAGCAGCTTGCATCTTCCGAGGCTGTGCTGTCTAGTGACGAAAAAGAGCTTGGAGTGGCTCTTCTCGATATAGGCGGCGGCACCACAGACATAGCAATATACTCTGGCGGCTCCATAGTTCACACCGCAGTGCTTACGTTAGGCGGCAGCTATCTCACAAACGATGTGGCGGTTGGCCTTAGAACTCCCTCTCATGAAGCAGAAAAAATAAAACAGAAATATGGCTGCTGCACCTCGGGTCTTGTGCACAAAGATGAAACCATAGAGGTTCCGTCGGTGGGCGGAAGATCGCCCCGGGTTCTTTCGAGGCAAATACTGGCGGAAATTTTAGAGCCGCGCATGGAGGAAATATTCGTCCTAGCCCATCAGGAAATAGTAAAATCGGGTTATGAGGACATGATTGCCGCAGGCATAGTGATTACGGGTGGCACCTCGATGTTAGAGGGAGCGATGGAACTTGCAGAACAGGTGTTCAATCTTCCGGTTAGAAGGGGGATGCCGAGAAAGATCGGTGGTCTTGTGGATGTGGTGCGCAACCCCATGTATTCCACCGGCGTTGGGCTCGTAATAACCGGATCAAAACGTCGCGATGAAAAGAGATTTAAAATAAGGGACAGAAACGTACATGATAAAGTGATTGGTCGCATGAGAGAGTGGCTTGGCGAGATTTTTTGATGCCGGTATAAAAATATAAAACCCTTAAACAGAATTTAAGGAAAAGCGGAGGTTAACATGTTTGAACTAGTCGAATCACACGCACAAAATGCCAAAATAAAAGTCATAGGAGTGGGCGGCGGCGGCGGTAATGCTGTAAACACCATGGTGGAGTTCGGTCTTGACGGAGTGGATTTTATAGCCGCGAACACCGATCTGCAGTGTCTAAGGGCCAGTCGGGCACCCACCAAAATTCAAGTGGGTCGCGAACTTACCAAAGGCCTCGGTGCTGGAGCTAATCCAGACGTCGGAAGAAATGCTGCACTTGAAGATCAGCGCACCATAGTTGAGTATCTAGATGGGGCCGATATGGTTTTTATCACGGCTGGAATGGGCGGCGGCACAGGTACCGGAGGCGCGCCGGTCATAGCCAAAATTGCGAAAGAAATGGGAGCGCTTACGGTTGGGGTAGTGACGAAGCCGTTTTCTTTCGAAGGCAGGCACAGGTCGATTCAAGCCGATAAGGGCCTTACGGAATTGAGAAATTCGGTGGATACTCTGATCACTATTCCAAACGATAAGCTGTTGGGATTTGTATCGCACGATGTCACGGTGGTCGATGCCTTCAAACAGGCAGATCAGGTTTTGTATCAGGCGGTAAAGGGCATTTCCGATCTCATTGTCGTGCACGGTCTGATAAATCTGGATTTTGCGGACGTAAGAACGATCATGAACGAGATGGGCATGGCGCTGATGGGAACAGGCACCTCGAGCGGTGAAGGTCGCGCGCTAGAGGCTGCCACCAAGGCGATATCGAGTCCTCTTCTCGAGGATACTTCTATCAAGGGCGCCACCGGCATACTCATAAACATAACAGGCAGCGAAAATATGACGCTTTACGAAATCAGCGAAGCATCAAGGCTCATTCAGGAAGAAGCCCATGAAGATGCCAACATACTCTTCGGTGCGGTTATCGATAAGAATATGAAAGAAGATGTCAGGGTGACGGTGATCGCAACCGGTTTTAACAAGCCTCTGGTAAGGACTCATCACCGTCCAGCTGCAATTTTTCAACAAACGCAAAATCAACCGCAGCCGTTTTTAGCGCAAAATCAAACGCAATCGTTTTTTATGGGCAAACCCCAATCCGCTAAGGCATCTGAATTTTCTCCGATGATCGGCGCCGGGGCAGCAGGTCAGCCGGCCCAGATTCAGTCTCCAGCCAGAAGGGCGCCGTATCCCGTCGGAGCGATGAGACAAAATCCTGCAAATGTTCAGGCAACATCCAACCATGGGACGTTTGTCAATACCGATGACTTTCGCGCCGAGGTCAAGGATATGGCTAGAGAGATAGGGGTTCTCGAATATCAAAGCGATGAATACGAAATTCCGACTTTTCTTAGAAAACAGGCCGACTAAAAGGGGCCTTATGGGGGTAAGGTTGTTTTTGGTGACAGCACGGTGTTTGTGGGGTTATAATTAGGGCCAAACAAATGAAAGGATATTGATGATCAACCTTCGCGCTTTTACATTTACGGCAACAGTTATGGCCCTTTTTGGTCTGCTTCTTTGCGCGTCCTGTGCCAAAGGTCCTCGTTTGGCGAAACATCCCACTGAATTTATTAAAGATTATGACCTAAAGTCTCTTCCCAAATTCGATATTCCTGTGGAGATAAACGACCGGGTCGTTGCTTGGATACAATACTTTCAAGGTCCGGGCAGAAGGCATTTCGAGCGCTACCTGATAAGGTCGGGTCGTTACCGGGAACTCATTTCGCAGATACTAAAGGAGGAGAAGGTTCCGCAGGATCTTATTTATATCGCGCTTATAGAAAGCGGTTTTAATCCGCATGCCTATTCTAGTGCGCACGCTGTGGGCCTTTGGCAATTTATAAAAGCCACCGGAAAGAGATATGGCCTTAATGTGGACGGTTGGGAGGACGACCGGAGAGATCCCTATAAATCAACGAGAGCGGCTGCTATACACTTTAGGGATATGTATAATGATTACGGCGATTGGTATCTGGCCATGGTGGGTTATAACGCAGGTCCCGGCAGGGTGAAAAAGGCTGTCGAAATAACAGGTAGTCGCAATTTTTGGGATATGGCCAATCACAACAAAGCGCTTCGTGCAGAAACCAGAGATTATATTCCTAAATTTATGGCCGCTGCTATCATGGCGAAGATGCCCGAGCGTTTTGGATTTAAAAACATACAATACGAGAAGCCTCTCGATTTCGAAATCGGCGAAGTAGATGGTCAGACGGATCTTAAAGTCATAGCTGAGTGTGCGGGAGTGGATGAAGGGGAGATGAAAATACTCAATGCGCATTTCTATCGCAGCGCTACACCTCCCGGGGGTAAATATAGCGTGCGTCTTCCAAGAGGAACGAAGGACAGATTTCAAATTGCCTATGCCAAGCTTCCCAAGGAAGAGAGGATAAGGATAGTTCAGCACCGGGTGCAAAGAGGAGATACTCTTTCAAAGATAGCGCGCAAATATGGTATTCGTATGGATGCAATAGCTTCGGCCAATGGGCTTAGAAATCATAGCCACATTTCGGTGGGCAGGCTTTTGACCATACCGGTCAAGGGTTCATCTGCAGCCTATGCGGCAGTTTCTCGAGAATCCGGTTTGGATTCTGGCAAGTCCGCAGGATCTGCATCTTCTAAAGTTTTATATCACACCGTTAAATCGGGTGATACTGCGGGAGGGGTGGCGAAGAGATATGGCGTTACTGTTGCAAAACTTAGAGAATGGAACAAGCTAAGCGCGAGATTGACCATAAGGGCAGGCCAGAAACTTAAAATTTATGGAAGGGAATCGAGGGGCGATTCAATTTCGGAAACAGTTGCGAGTAAATCCGTCACGTCCTCAAACGGAAGACACATGCTAGCTAAAGGAGAAACATTAGGGCAGATTGCCATGCGGTACGGCATTACCACTGCGGAAATTATGGCCTGGAACGATATAGATGATCCAACTCGCATTCATGCGGGCAGAATTCTCGTGGTCCGGGGAGGGGAAGAACAGGTTTTGCAGCCGCAGCAAAAAGCGGAAATCACCGCGACAAGGCTTGAGTCTCAAGTCCGGGGCAATTTTGTGGAGCATAAAATCAAACCCGGAGAAACCTTGGGGGGAATAGCCAGCCTATATAGAGTGAGCCTTGCCGATCTCAAGGCGTGGAATAATATAGCAGACCCACGAAGCATAAAAGCTGGCAAGAGCGTGAAGATAATGAGAAGTCGAGAAGTTGTGATGGGAGCCGGCAAGGAAGACGCAGATTCCACTTCCTTTACGCTTCCTTCTGGCCCATCTATGCCTGAACATGAGTCTTCAATGGAAGCTGCTTCCGTAGAACCTCAGACTACCTATACAGTAAGATCGGGCGATACCCTCTGGGGCATAGCGAGAAAACACAATGTTACGATAGCCCAGATTCAGCAATGGAATGAACTCAAAGATCCATCTGCGGTAAAGCCCGGCAAAAAATTGACAATCCTGAAAAAATAAGCAAGATATCCGTAAATAGCTCGATCGTCGGTTTAATTCCGGGGACACGATACTTATTTCGTAACCCATTAATTCCTAATTCCGGTGTCACAACCAAAAAAGAAGAGTTTAAAGATGATCCAAGCAATATTTTTTGATTTTGACGGAACTCTGGCCGATACGGTGCGTCACCACGTAAAGTCGTGGGTGGCAGCTTTTGCCGAAGCGGGGATGACTCTGGATGAGAATTTTGTTTACGAGCTAGAGAGTTCGAACGAATGGATGATTCCGATCATGATGGAGCGATGTGGGAAAAAATATGATGAGAAAACGGGAGAACATCTGATCCAGCGTACAAAGGAGCTACTTGATCGTTCGGCATGCAAGCTCTATCCACTTTCTGATTCAATTATCCGTGATTTAAAAAAAAACGGATTTAAACTGGGGCTTGTAACAGGTAGCTCCGCGAATATGATTCGGGCCGTTTCGCCGGAGGGTTTTCTCGATAATTTCGATACGGTTGTCACCAGTGGAGATGTGAAACGAGGAAAGCCTTATCCGGATTGTTATCTTTCGGCTTCCGCCAAAATCGGACATCATCCTGATGAATGTATGGTCGTAGAAAATGCGCCACTTGGTGTGAAGGCGGCTAAAGCAGCCGGCATGAAGGTTGTGGCAATTGGTATGACCCAATCGAAGGAAAAATTAAATGATGCTGATTGGTTCGTGAACGATCACCTAGAGCTGAAAAATCTTTTGAATTCCGTAGTACCCCGAAATTAGATCCCCGAAATTAAGAACCGGTGTCCGTGACGAACGACTATTCGGCAAGGCTGTACCTTTAGACCTGCTGTTACTTCATTCCAAGAATTCCGGGGACACGATACTTATTTCGTAACCGCTTAACTTATACATATCGAGGTGTTTATTTTAAACTACATAGATCAAGGCTAAGGCTAAGGCTAAGGCTAAGGCTAAGGCTAAGGCTAAGGCTAAGGCTAAGGCTAAGGCTCTATTATAATAGACCTCGACCTCGACCTTAACCTTAACCTTAACCTTAACCTTAACCTCGACCTTGCGTATTTCAGACTGATTAGAATTGCAGAAAACGGAAAATCATATTATCAAGACGGGGTCGTTTCGCGACAATTGAAAAAAGGGGGATATATGAAGAAGATCCTGCTGGCCGGTTTATTTTCTTTCGCAGTCCTGATTCTTTTTTCGACTGTCGCACATGCTGAGATCCGCTTTGAACCCGACATGCTTCTCTGCCCATCCACACCGGTTGGCGAGGCGGTGGATTGCGGGAGCTTCAGCTTGAAGAACAGCAACTTTCTGTTGTCCGTCAATGTTCAGGACATCACGATCGGCGATACGACGAACTTCATCCTAGATTCAAGCGCCTGCAAAGGGAAAACTCTAAGCGCGGGCAGCTCCTGTCAGGTAACCGTCACTTTTCTCGCCGGAACAGGCGGAGATTTTTACACAAACGCGAACGCCAAATACACCTACACCGGCTTTTCGAAGGTGCGCAGCGTCTCCGCCATGGTTCACGGGTCCGCGACATTTCCGATCGTCAGGCTCTCCACGCACACCGTCCCGTTTGGCGATCAGACGACAGGCACCACCCATTGCCAGTATGTGACGATGGAAAATATCGGAACCGGCACCTTAAACATCTCCGGCATGACGCTTCCATTCGGCAGCGCGTTCAGCGTCACGGATGATTGCAGGGGAGCCCTTCCGTCGCTGGACTCTTGCGAACTGACTATCTGTTTTTCGCCCACGCAGGCGATAGAATACGCCTCGACATTGAACATCGAGGATGACGCCCACGACAGCCCGCAGCAGATAAGGCTCTCCGGCACGGGCATCGCTTCCGGCCAACCCGATGTCAACATCAGCAAGACTTCTGTCGACTTCGGCAGCCTGACTCTGGGCAGCGAGGCCGAGACCATCGTCACGCTCACGAGTACGGGGACGGTGAACCTGACGATCACATCTGTCATTGCCCCGCCAGCGCCGTTTTCACGCACGACCGATTGTGTCGGCGTGTTAGCGCCCGACGACAGATGTGCCATAACCATCAAATTTCAACCGGTTGCCGTAGGCGCCTTCACCGCCACCATCACCATCAATGACGATGCCACCGACTCGCCGCAGACGATACAGCTCAAGGGTAAGGGGATTTCCCCCAACGCGACGCTCGACCCGTCCCTGCTCAATTTCCGCAATCAGACCATCGGAAAGACGAGCCTGCGTCAGACGGTGATGCTCCTCAACAGCGGGACGTCGGATCTCACTATCACGGAGATAACGACCTCTTCAGAGATCTTCACCCAATCGAATTCATGCACCGCGACACTCAAGCCGAAGAAGATCTGCCATATAAACGTCCTGTTTTCGCCCACCGAGACAGGGTCGTTTTCGGGGTGGCTCACCGTCACCACCAACGATCCGAGTAGTCCCTCCAAGGTACTTCTGATGGGAAATGGAATTACGGGACCGGATGTCGATATATCTCCGGTGATGTTTGACTTTGGGGACACGCCTGTCGGTCAAACGAGCGAGCAGAAGGATTTCCTGATAAAAAATACCGGCGAGGGCAGCCTCGACATTAGCACCATCACGGTCAACAGCGACTTCGTGCAGTCAAATGAGTGCCCTTCAACCTTGAGCGAAGAGCAGACCTGCGTCGTGGAGACCGAATTCATCCCGGAAGCCGCCGGAAACTTTTCAGGCATCCTTTCGATCTTCGACAACGCCGAGGGCAGCCCACATAAGGCTACTCTCATAGGGCGCGGAACCGTCTCGGACATCACTCTCCTGCCAGCCTCCGTCAACTTCGGAAATCAGACGGCGGGAAGGCCCTCGCTGACACAGCAGATTCGCCTGCTCAATTCAGGAAACGAGGCGCTTACGATAAGCAGCATAACATCTTCGGAAACGGCATTCGCGCAGACAAACGATTGCGGTGCTTCGCTTGCCCCTTCCGCCTATTGCACTATAAGTGTCATCTTCACGCCTGAAGATATCGAGGAATATGACGGCCGTATAGAGATTGCAGACAGCGCTGCCGGCAGCCCGCACTATGTAAGCCTCACCGGTGCCGGAATCGATCCGACCTATCCGGATCTCGATGTCACGCCGAATTTCTGGGACTTCGGACAGGTTCTAGTCGGACAGGTAAGCTATGTGAAGGAATTCACGGTCAAGAATACCGGCCTTGTTGATGCCACCATATCCGACATCTATGCGAACAGCGAATTTGAACAAGTACACAATTGTCCGGAAACACTCGCATCCGATGCGACCTGCACGATCTCCGGCACATTCGTGCCCGAGGCTTCGGGTAATTTTACGGGCTACATCACCGTCATCGACAACACCTACGACCGGTATCAGTCCGTGATGCTTATCGGCACCGGCTCTCATTCCGGCGATATCGACATCAACTTTTCGGTGTCGAACATCGATTTTGGAAGCGTCGCGCCGATGACGGAGAGCGAAGTCCGAAGCGTCATTATCACAAGTTCCGGAACGGATCCGGTGACCATCGGCGCCATCAAGCTTGCAGGCAGCGAAGCAGTCGATTTCAACATGAACACAAACTGCAGCAGCCGGTCGCTTGATGTAGGAAAGTCCTGCATCATCGACATCATCTTCAAACCGACATCTTCGGGGCTCAAGACCGCCGACATCGTGATCTACGACGACGCGCACGACAGCCCGCAGCCCATATTTCTGTCGGGAACCGGGACCAGTGGAGGAGGGGGATGTTCTCTCTCGCAACACAACGCTAAGGGCTCTGCAATTACATTTGGAGCGATGATCGCCTTAGCTGCTCTGGCAATCTTCACATCGAGGAGGCGCCGCGTGAATTCCGGGGACACGATACTTATTTCGTAACTGCTTAACTTATGGGCATCTTTAAAAACCTCGGTTTAACAAAAGCTGTCATCGCGAGGAGGCCTTTAAGGCCGACGTGGCGATCCCGTCGGATCAAAATTTGCAGTTTTTAGAGATGCCTTTATGTATATCGAGACGTTACACGCATTACTCCGTCCCTTTTTACTCAGGGACCGATGTGTATAGGAAGTTCACTTTAAAAAAGGAGAAACGGATGAGCTATTTATCGATTGCGACCTTTTCTATTTTTTCGGCGATTGTGTGCATGAAATGGGCATTGGAACTGGGTTACAGCCAATGGCGCCAGATTCTGTGGGGCGTATTGGGATTTTGCTTCAGCTTGCTTGCGCTGTTTTTCCTCTATGTGAGACATGTGAGAAGGTCCATGCAGGTACAAAACAGATGTTCCACCGATTAATTGGTCAGGTCTGGGAAAATTCCGGGGACACGATACTTATTTCGTAACTGCTTAACTTATGGGCATCTCTAAAAACCTCGGTTTAACAAAAGCTGTCATCGCGAGGAGGCCTTTAAGGCCGACGTGGCGATCCCGTCGGATCAAAATTTGCAGTTTTTAGAGATGCCTTTATGCATATCGAGGCGTTACACACTTTACTCCGTCCCTGTTTGCTCAGGGACCAAAAAGGGGGGATATTATGAAGATGCTCATGTTATCGGTTGTGATGCTGGTCCTAGCTGTCGCCGGGTGCAGTTCATCATTATCATCATCTCCTGATATACCTGAGACCGATTATGTTGGAGCGGCAGAGGATGTGGCGCCTGCTTTTACGGCGCCAGTGGCATCTTTGGCGGCAAGTTTCGCGAAGGCCGACGAAGGTGGGCAATGGGGTTACAGGGCGTTTGAAATCGCCGTTCTGTTTGCTAAAAAATCCGAGGCTGCCGAATACGGAACAGGCAACATCTATAACAATGTCAATACCGCGCAGAACGTTTTCGATGATTTTCGTGTGCTGACAGATCTTGCCGATTACGCATTTGAGACGCCATTTGTTGAGCCATTTTTTGATGATATAGCGACTTATCAATATGCTGGAAATTATTTTGCAGAGGCAGAGGACGATGAGGTAAACGGAGGTTCGGCAGTATCCAACTCCGACGATGGCATGGTATCTGTGCTTTCAACATCAGGAAGGTCCGCAACGGCTGACAGCGGGGAGGAGCGCAGCTCGATGAAGGCCTCTTACAGCGATACGTCTAAATCGTTGACGCTGGACGTTGTTCAGTACGTCGATTATGGTCAGGAAGTATATGAAGGTTTAAATACCGGAAAGTTCATCATGCGCATGTATGTCGAGGGTAACTCCGATTCGCATACATTCGATGCCCTGAAGGTGATAAAGTATAATTCCACGGAAGGCGCATATTATCTGAACATTGTCGGTAAGGGCATATCGCAGGGCGCAGACAATTACTTCCTGTTTCGGATAACGGATGTTAACGGAAGCGACAGGCCAGCCTCGACAAACGGTTATTTCTGTATTGCAGCCGGCAATCTGACGGCCAATACCGATTTCAGTACCCCGAAGACCGAGGAGCAAATAGCGGCGACTGACTGCGCGATGTATCTTGAAGACGTCAAGGCCATGGTGCCGTTCGAAACAGAGGAAGATCTGCCAACGGAGGCTTTTGATGTAAGCATTCCGGGCAATCCCAAGGTCTTCGTCATGGAAATGAATCCGCTTCCTTCTCCGTAAATAGTCGTGTGATGTTGTGTGTTTGCGAATCGGCTAACCGCCAGTACAAAAAAAGCCTCCCAAATTGGAGGCTTTTTAAACTCGATCAATTTTTGCAATTTACCGTCTATTGCCGGCCTTCTATTAGTTGATTGACGATGTTGGGATCTGCCAGCGTTGAGATGTCTCCAAGATTGGTGCAGTCACCTTCGGCGATCTTGCGAAGAATTCTGCGCATGATCTTGCCGGAGCGGGTTTTTGGAAGCCCGGAGGTGAAATGAATTTTGTCTGGAGTTGCGATGGGGCCTATTTCCTTGCGGACGTGCGCGATGAGAGTCTTTTTTACATCGTCGCTTGGATGCTGCCCGGACTTTAAGGTTACGTAGGCATAAAGGCCTTGCCCCTTGATCTCGTGTGGACAACCGACGACCGCCGCTTCGGCGACTATTGGATTTGAAACCAGCGCGCTCTCAACTTCTGCCGTTCCTATCCTGTGTCCAGACACGTTGATGACGTCATCGACCCGGCCCATCAGCCAGTAATAGCCATCTCCATCCACTCTGGCTCCGTCGCCTGTGAAATACACTCCCTTGAACATGGAGAAATAGGTTTCTTTAAAGCGTTCGTGATGATTATAGACGGTTCTCATCATTCCGGGCCACGGCTCCTCTATTACGAGATATCCCCCTTCGTTGGTTTCGCACTGGGTGCCATTTTCACGTATTACCTTGGGTTTCACGCCAAAAAACGGGAAAGTTGCCGAGCCCGGTTTCGTAGCTATGGCGCCCGGCAGGGGGGTGATGAGTATGCCGCCGGTTTCAGTTTGCCACCAAGTGTCCATGATGGGAGCTTTTTCGTTTCCAACGTTTTTGTGATACCAGATCCACGCTTCTGGATTGATAGGTTCGCCAACGGAGCCTAAGATGCGAAGTTTCGAGAGGTCGTGCTTTTTTACCCACTGCTCGCCTTCCCTCATAAGAGAACGGATAGCAGTCGGCGCCGTGTAGAATATCGTTACGCCATGTTTTTCGCATACCTCCCAGAATCTTCCTGCATCCGGCCAGGTTGGAATTCCCTCGAACATAAGCGAGGTGGCGCAGTTGGCCAGCGGGCCATATACTATGTAGCTATGCCCTGTCACCCAACCGATGTCGGCCGTACACCAGTAGATGTCTTCTTTGTGATAGTCGAAGATGTATTTAAATGTCGTTGCAACGTAGATCATATAGCCGGCTGTGGTGTGGAGCACGCCCTTGGGTTTGCCGGTGGAGCCGGAGGTGTAGAGTATAAAAAGCGGATCTTCGGCGTCCATTTTCTCGGGTTCGCACTCGGCCTTTACGCCGGACATTAGATCGTTCCACCACAAGTCGCGGCCGTTTTTCATATCGACGGTGTCGTTTGTGTGTTTACAGACAAGGCATGTCTTGACCGGTTTTCCGGCCTCGTTACACATGTTCATCGCATCGTCGCAGGTCTTTTTCATCGGGATGGCTTTGGTGCCGCGATAGCCGCCGTCGGTTGTGATGAGACAGGTTGATTCCGCATCGAGCATGCGGTCGCGCAGGGCTTCGGCCGAAAAACCACCGAATACGATCGAATGAACGGCGCCTATTCTGGCACAAGCTAGCATCGCCATTGCCAGTTCTGGAATCATGGGCATGTAGATCGTTACGCGGTCGCCCTTTTTCACGCCGTTGTTTTTGAGAATATTTGCAAATTTGCAAACCTCTCCGAGCAATTGCGAGTAGGTTACATTTTTGGAATCCTTGGGATCGTTTCCTTCCCAAATGATAGCTACGCGGTCGCCGTTGCCGCTTTCCACGTGACGGTCGAGGCAGTTGATCGTGATGTTGGTTTTTGCACCTTCAAACCACTTTATGTCGATTTTATTGGTAAAATCGTATTCACGAACTTTGTCCCATTTCTTATACCACTTAAAGCCTTCGGCAATCTCCGACCAGAAGCTGTCGGGTTCGTTGATCGAGCGGTCGTACATGCGTTTGTATTCGTCAAAGCTTTTGATCCACGCATTCTGGACGAGCTCTTTGGGGGGCTCGAACTTGCGGTTCTCCTCCATCATAGACTTTATCGTATGCGGCGTTTCGGACATTACTTCCTCCTTTGGGAAATTTATACAGAGCGTTATAACTTCGCGCGCTTTCGTTGCTTTCTCGTTTCGTCGTGCTCTCGGGCGCTTTGTTTTTGATGCTCTGTAGGCACATGACTTATACCGTCATGTATAGTTGCAATTTTGTGTCCTGCGAAGGCGCCCCCTTATAGGGGCTTTGCACGACGATGTCAACCGGCTAAAATGCTTATTTAATGCGGGTTGGCTGGAGATGGTTTTGTTTGGATAAGCTATTGCCACATTCATCTTTCTTTTTAAAAACTTCAAGGCAAGATACAGAGAATATAAAGATAAACTTTCCAAAACATGTACTGTCTAAACTTGCGTATGATTATGAACTTAAAGAGATTAAAAATTTTGATATGGCTGTTCGTTGTCATCGCTGCCGGTTGCGCAGATGCCGGGTTTGGGAGTTCTGGCGATCTATCAGTTCAATCCGGAGATTTGCTTTTTCAGGATGTGAATTGCGGGCCGCTTTGCGACGCGATTGAAACAGTTACGACCGGTTATAAGGGCGCCAATCTTTCTCACGTTGGTATTGCGGCAAAAGACGAGCAGGGCCGAATGATTGTGTTTGAGGCGGTCTCGAAAGGCGTCGTTGCAACCGATCTTCAAACATTTTTGAATCGAAGCGTCGATGCCAATGGTTGGCCGAAAGTAATAGTGGGGCGATTAAAGGGCCCTTTTAGGCATCTAATCCCTGCGGCAATTAAAGAAGCCCGGAGTTTGAAGGGCAAGCCATACGACAAGATTTTTGCAATCGATAACGATGCTTATTGCTGCTCCGAATTGATTTATGAGATTTTTCGCAGGGCCGACGGCGGGAAACCCGTTTTTGAATTGAAACCGATGACCTTCAAAGACCTCAAAACCGGGCAAATGCTTGCGATCTGGAAGGAATACTTCGCGAAACTCGGCGTCGATATTCCCGAAGGCAGGCCCGGAATCAATCCGGGCGGTATTTCCCGTTCGCCGGTATTGTCAATCGTTTACGCGTCAGAATCGATATTCAAGAAATCGCATAAATAACTAATTTGGGGACACGATACTTAGAGTCTGTCGGGGAATACAAAAAACAGCAAAAATGTCATTCCCGCGCAAGCGGGAATCCAGTCATTTTGAAATCTGCCAGACGGAGGAAAAAAATCTGCCAGACGGAGGAAAAAATCGGGGATCGGGACAGAAAATCTGCCAGACGGAGGAAAAAATCGGGGATCGGGACAGAGAAAATCTGCCAGACGGAAAATCTGCCAGACGGAGGAAAAAATCGGGGACCGGGAAAACCCCAGTGTCATCTTACCGTTCCCGAGTCACGGGTTTTACGGTTTACGGTTTACGGGTTTTTCGAGTTACGAGTCCCGAATCCCGAGTCACGGATTTTGAGACCTGCCAGACGGAGCGAAATTGGGCGGGGTGAAGATAGAGCCAGACGGAGGAACAGAGATAGAGCCAGACGGAGGAGCGAGCACGAATTGCCAGACGGAGGAAAAAATCGGGGATCGGGCGGAGGAAAATCTGCCAGACGGAGGAAAAAATCGTGGACCGGGAAAACCCCAGTGTCATCTTACCGTTCCCGGGTCACGGGTTTTACGGTTTACGGTTTACGGGTTTTTCGAGTTACGAGTCCCGAATCCCGAATCACGGGTTTTACGGGTTTGACGGGTTACGAGTCCCGAATCCCGAATCACGGGTTTTACGGGTTTGACGGGTCCCGAGTCCCGAATCCCGAGTCCCGGAATTTGAGACCTGCCAGACGGAGCGAAATTGGGCGGGGTGTAGCGAAACGAGGCACCCGGCGATCTCCGTCTTTTTAAATAACCTCGAAAAATCTGGGCGTTAACAAAGACATCGGCTTGGCATGCCTCTTGCTCTCGTCATCTGTAATGGCACATCTTCCAAGATACGAAATCATCTGCGACGACGCCTTCTTCCACGTCACTTGGCAATGCCACAACGGAGAGTGGCTCCTCAAACACGAATGGGCCAAAAAGGCCTACTACGACCTCCTACTCAAATATAAAGACAAATACGGAGTTGAAATCTATGCCTACAATCTCATGGATAATCACCCTCATTTGACGGGTCATCTAAACGGCAAGGAAAACTTTTCGGACTTTTTCAGGGTGGTCAATAGCCGGTTCGCAAAGATCGTAAACTGCCAGCTGAAAAGGCGGGGACAGGTAGTCATGGACCGATTTAAATCCCCGCGGATAGAGTCAGATGAGCATATGCTAAAGGTCATGGCCTATGTCGATCTCAACCAGCATCGCGTCAAAAAGGTGCTGCATCCTCGCAATAACGAATGGTCATCTTACAGATATTATGCCTACGGCGAGGACGATCCTCTTTTAACCTCCTCTCCGTCGTATCTGGCGCTTGGGGAAACGCCGTTTGCCAGACAGGTTGAATATCGGGCTATCGTGCAGGCGCTTTTGGAGCATCGCCGGGAAATCAATATTTCGCACACTTATTTCATAGGCGATCCGGAATGGGTGATTTCAAAACATCGTGAGCTGTGCGAGAAATTGGGCCGAAGGGTTGGCGAGAGTAGGTGTTTGCACCCTTTGACTTTGTCTGGATAAAACCTTTTTTTCTCTTAAATCCAGTTTTTTCAAGAACATCGGTGCCGAGGTCTGCGTGCGAGGGGCGATTATAGCTAAACAGTCGCAGCCAAATCGCGTTGACTTGGAAATTTATCTAAAAAATCACGAATAATCTTTGCGGTATTTTCCCGATCACAAGACCCAAGCCCTAATAGACGACATTTGAACCGTTATCTGGCGAAATATTCATCGACTAGGTCCACCTGCCTCCGTCTGGCTGGATACGGTTTTCATCGACTAGGTCCACCTGCCTCCGTCTGGCTGGATACGGTTCCCGATCACAAGACCCAAGCCCTAATAGACGACATTTGAACCGTTATCTGGCGAAATATTCATCGACTAGGTCCACCTGCCTCCGTCTGGCTGGATACGGTTCTCCGTCTGGCTGGATACGGTTCACGAGTCACGGTTCACGGGTTACGGGTTTTCCTCCGTCTGGGGGGATACGGTTCACGAGTTACGAGTCACGGTTTTCCGGTTTACGGGTTACGGGTTTTCGAGTCCCGAATCCCGAGTCACGGGTTTCCGAAGCAGGGTTATACTTTACAGCCCTTTCGGCTATTGTTACTAAGGGTTGGGAGGTCGGAAAGATGGCGAAAGTTAGAAAAGTCGTGATACCGGTAGCCGGGATGGGCACAAGGTTTTTGCCGGTAACTAAAGTTGTTCCCAAGGAGCTTTTGCCAATCGGCACAAGACCAACCCTGCAAATAGTCATCGAAGAAGCTGCGGCAGCCGGATTAGAAGAAGTGGTGCTTGTCACCTCAGCTGACAAGCCGGCAATAGAAGATTTCTTTCGAACCGATACCGTCTATGACAAAAAACTATCAGCTCTCGGCAAGGAAAAAAATCTTTCCAGCCTTTATGACCTCATTGAAAAGATCAAAATAACGACAGCCTTTCAGGAAAATCCAAAGGGACTTGGTCATGCAATACACTGTGCAAAGAAGGCCGTGGGAAACGAGCCCTTCATTGTCATTTTGCCGGACGTTTTGATAGAAAGCCAGCTTCCATGCTGCAAGCAGCTAATCGATGCTTTCGAAAAGACCGGTTGCGCGGTCAATGCTACCGAACATACGCCTGGAAGCCAGCTGCATCTCTACGGAATCTACGATATCGAAAGATCCGAGGGCCTGTTTCATTACGCAAGGGGCGTTGTCGAAAAACCTGCCGCCGATGAAGCGCCTTCTGATTTGTCGGTAGTCGGTAGATATCTGTTTCCGGCTGACATCTTCGATATAATAGAAAATACGCCTCCGGGGAAAGGCGGGGAAATACAGTTAGCCGATGCCATGAATACTCTTGCAAAGGCCGGTCGCATGATAGCTTATGAATACGAAGGACGGCAATTCGACACCGGCGATCCCGCCGGTTTTCTGGAGGCGAATATTTTTTATGGCTATAAAGAATTTGGAACTCGACTAGACGATTTTTTAAAGGCAGCTACTCGAACACATTCAAAATAGGATGAACCTATGGACGTATTTATAAAAGACATTGCAGGACATGTAGGCTCGGAGGTTACGATCAAGGGCTGGGTTTATAATTTTAGATCGTCTGGAAAGATAACATTTTTGCAGCTACGCGACGGCTCGGGATTTATTCAGGGTATAGTGCACAAGCCTGAAGTATCCGAAAAGGTCTGGGACGATGCGCACAAGGTAACGATCGAAACCTCCATCGTCGTTACAGGCAATGTCTCGAAGCATCCCAAAAAGGACGAATATGAACTTTTGGTGAGAGGCATCGAACTAATCCAGATAGCCCCTGAATATCCGATCGGCAAAAAGGAACACGGAATCGATTTTCTGCTGGATCAAAGGCATCTTTGGCTGCGTTCGAAAAAACAATGGGCGATCCAAAAGGTGAGAAATCAGATCATAAACGCTACCTACGAGTGGTTCAAAAAAAACGGTTTTACAAAAATAGATTCTCCAATACTAACACCTTCCGCCTGCGAAGGAACGACCACGCTTTTCGAAATAGATTACTTCGATCTAGGCAAGGCCTATCTTTCGCAGTCAGGCCAGCTCTATCTCGAGGCTGCCATCATGAGCCTTGGCAGGGTGTTCGATTTCGGGCCGGTATTTCGCGCCGAAAAGAGCAAGACTCGCCGTCATCTCACCGAATTTTGGATGATGGATGCCGAAATGGCGTTTTGCGATCACAGCGCAAATCTCGAAATTCAGGAACAGCTCGTTTCGCATATCGTGGCGCGTTGTCTTGAGAACTGCGTGTTCGAACTTTCCATTCTTGAACGCGATGTTACAAAACTAGAAAACGTTAAGGCCCCATTTTACCGCATCACGCATTCTGAGGCCGTTAAAAAACTTCAGGCAAAGGGCAGCGATATAAAGGAAAACGAAGATCTTGGCGGAGATGACGAAACGATTCTAACCGAAGGTTTGGATAAGCCGATGTTTGTGGAAAAATATCCTGCCGAGGTGAAGGCTTTCTACATGAAGCGTGATGCTGAAAATCCCGGTCTCGCCATGTGTTCCGATCTCATAGCGCCGGAAGGTTTTGGCGAAATCATAGGCGGGTCACAGCGCGAGGATGATTACGACGTCCTGCTTTCGAGGATCAAGGAGCATGGCCTTCCGGAAAAGGCCTTCGATTGGTATTTGGATCTTCGCAAATATGGAAGTGTGGTACATTCCGGCTTCGGCTATGGGCTGGAGCGCTTGGTTGGATGGATATCGGGTACAGCTCATGTGCGCGAGACGATTCCTTTTCCCAGAATGCTCACAAGACTTACGCCATGATCGCAATGGTAATATGACGATCAAATATCTTCTAAATGACGACGCTGTTTTCGTGATAGACAAGCCGGCCGGGATGCCGGCGGTTTCCTTGTTGTCTGACGAAAAAGGCACTCTCGCCTCTTTGATACTCGCAGAAAATCCCGCGCAGGCCGATGTAGGCGAAAATCCACTGGAGGCAGGCTTGGTAAATCGCATAGACAACGATACCTCCGGAATAGTCGTAGGTGCCCGGACCAAAGATGCCTATGAAAAACTTCGCAAGCAGTTCACAGAAGGCGACGTCATAAAAGAATACGAGGCGCTCGTCATAGGACGTGTGGAAAAGGACGGAAAGATCAAAACGCAGATTGCACATCATCCCGGCAAAAAAAACAGAATGATCGCCTGCGAGTCGAAGGATGTTGCTATAAAAAACAAGGCCCGCCCCGCTGTTACCGAATATTTTATAAAGGAGCGGTTTAAAAAGGCGGAAAACGAATATACCCTCCTTCGCGTTTTGATATCTACGGGGGTTCGTCATCAAATCAGGGTTCATCTGGCATCTTTAGGGCATCCTCTTTCGGGGGACAGCCTCTATCGCAATCTGCGCAAAAAGGCCGCAGACGGCATCTTGAAAAACAGGCATTTCCTTCACGCCTCCCGGATCGTCTTTTTCCATCCCGTCACCCTCCACAAAATCGATGTTTCATGTCCCCTTTCGAAGGAATTGAAAAAAGTAATAGGCGATCTTGAGCGTTGCGGTTGACACGACTGGCCGTCATCAATATAGATCCTTTTATGAAAATCATGAAAAGTGCAGCTCTAGCAGCATCTTTATTGTTCGCCGTTTTTGTCGCGACAAACGCTTCGGCGCTCATCGACGATCTATCCTCATCGAAGGTGGGCAAACTTCCTAGATGGTGGAAGACCTGGCCTATGCAGCGGGAAAAGGCCGAACGCGTCTATTCGATCGGAGAAGAAAACGGAAAACGCTTTATCCGCGCCCATGACGCTGACAATGTATCCCAGCAGCTCTTCATCAATTTTCATTGGCCTATCGCAGAAAAACCCATGCTTTCCTGGAAATGGCGTGCCACAAAACTTCCCGATGGCGGCAACGAATCAAACGATGCCACAAACGACAGCGCCTGCGGGGTCTATGTGGTCGTCGGAAAATACAGCGGACACGCCATAAAATACGTATGGAGCACGACGCTGGCCCCGGGAACCGTAGTTAGCCGTCGCGACGGAAAGCTTAAAATAAAGGTGGTGGATTCCGGTCCCCAAAAGATGGCCGATTGGGTTTGGCATAAATTAGACGTTCGAAAAGACTATGAAAAGCTCTTTGGCAAAAAGCTAGACAAGAATCCTTCCGGAATAGCGATACTCACCGACGGCAATAACGTGGGCAAACCAGCCGGTTGCGACTACGCCGATTTCGATATTTCCGCAAAATGACACCGGAGAGAGTATGCAAAAAATAAAAGGAAGTTTTATTGTCGTCGTAATTTTGGCGATACTTTTCTTTTCGGGTTTTTTTACTGCTCAAGCCGCTGAAAAGACAACACCATCACTTAAATATCTTCCATCCTATGAAGTTTCTGAGAGCTTCACCAAAGCGCTCTCAAATGACGATCTAGACGCTGCAGCTTCCGCGCTCTTGGAATTAAAACCAAACCCCAAGACGTTATTTCTTATGCGCGAAACGACCCGGCTGATAAAATTCATAAATTCCAAAAAACCTTCGGGAGTAGATGCTAAAAAGAAATACCTAAACACTGCAATCGGTTTTCATAACCTCTATCTCTATTTAAAAAAGCAAAACATAGAAAGCGCTTATCTTTTCAAAAATGCCGTTAAAAATTATGGCAGGGCCTGCGGCGTTGGCACCAAAATTCACCGGGATGGATGCAACCTTCTTAGGGCAGCTCTTTTTGCGGCCAGCGGAAACGAGCGAAAAGCAGAAAAACTTTTTAAAAGGATCGACGAAAAACTTCTTGCCGGAAAATTCGAGGCACTGGAATATTTGGCCGCCTATTATGCCGCCATGGGAAACGTGGATCGGGTAGTCGAGGCGGTGCAAAAGGCCTATGCCGTAAACCCGGACAGGATGGTAACCTGGCTTATGATAAGCGACGATTTCTATAGGGTGCAGAACGATCCGAGTTTTAGGCTCTTTGTGGAAACGCTTTTTCGAATAAACCGGGACACGGTGATAACTCTCTCGGTGCCCAAAAGCAAAAAACCCGTACTCAGGGTCGAAGACCCCACCGGAATATTCGATACGAGCGATATGCCAAAATACAAAAAACGCCGAAAGTAAAAGCGGGCCCCGGAAACCGGGACAGGGGACCCGGAAAAATCAATGACAAGAACTCGGGAATTGGGGAAAGAGAGAAACTCGTCACTAAATGAAGCGTCGATGTTTGTTATTTGCATTCAATCATCGCCATCATCGCCGATTGCCTCTACGGGGCAGGAGGTCATTGCCTCGCTGCACTGATCTTCTTCTTCTTCGTTTGCAGGTTGTTTTCCAACATAGGCGTAGCCGCCGGCTTCTTCGTAGAGAAAATTAGCCGGAGCCATATCGCAACAAAGATTACATCCGATACATTGAGAATCCACATAGTAACGTCCCGCAACGTTTTCCGTAACCTTTTCATTTAAATTGGCCATAAATTCCTCCTTCAAACCCGCCATTAATCATCCATTGCATCGCTGTCAAGGTAATTGGCTAAAAAACTTCAATCTATATCTATGACCATCATTCGCGATGATAGGGCTCACCACGATTTATTGAACAGGCCCTATAGAGCTGCTCTAAAAGAACAGCCTGAGCAAGTTCATGCGGAAGCGTCATATTTGAGAGCGAAAGAATAAAGTTGGCGCGCATTTTCAGCTGTTCGTCCGTTCCATCGGGTCCGCCTATGAAGATCACCATATTCTTCGTTCCTCTTGCCTGATGACCGGTAAGAAATTCCGCAAGGTTCTTCGAGGTCATTTCCTTGCCTCGTTCGTCTAAGACGATTACGAAATCCGAAGGAGCTATCTTTTCAAGGGCTTTCGCATCGTTTCGCACTACCGATATTTCGGCCAAAATGTAGCGGGATAATCTTGAGGCATAGTCATCGGCTAGTGCCTTGATGTGCCGTGACTTAATCTTGCCGACCGCCATTACGGAAATCTTCATAATATTACGCCATCTCCAGCACAGCACTGGCAAGCTTCTCTGTCCCATCATAGAGCTCGCTTATGGATTTAGTCACAAAATCTCCTATAACGACTGACGACGCATTGTGCCGACCCAACGTAAAAGGTCAAGGCCCTACTAAAGCAAGTGTTTCGAGGTTGGCCTTGCTAATGCGGTTGTAATGAATTAGATGGCTTACTTCATGAAATTTGTAAATGTTGCCATACCAGCTCCCGTACATCATACCTTCACCTACCTCATCGATGAAGGCGCGAAACCGCTGCCCGGAATGAGGCTCAAGGTGCCGTTTCACGGCAGAAGCGTCGTTGGTATCTGCATCGACAGAACAGCTTCTCCGCCCGACGGAGTGGATGAAAAAAAAGTTCGCCCCATAGTTGAAGTGTTAGACAAGGTTCCTTCGCTTAATTCAAGTATCATTGCTCTTATGAAGTGGATGTCATCATATTATCTGGCGCCGATAGGTGAAATCTGCAGATGTGCGCTTCCCTCGCGACTTATGCGCCTAGCTTCGCCTGTAACGACCAGGCCAAAGGAGCCGCACGAAACAACTCCCTTAAACGAAATTTCCATCGTGCACAACGAGCATCAAAAAAATGCCCTTCGCATACTCATGGAATCGTTTGATTCAAATCGGGCCGAAGCCTTTTTGCTTCACGGAATAACCGGAAGCGGAAAAACCGAAGTTTATTTGAGCTTTTTCGATCATGTCGTAAAGAAAAAGAAACGTTGTCTGCTTCTCGTTCCCGAAATAGGTTTGACGCCTCTTTTAACGGGCCGCGCGGCCGCTAGGTTCGGCAGCAGGATAGCCGTATATCATTCCGGTTTGACCGATGCGCAAAGACATGAACAGTGGATGAGGATACGCCGCGGCGACGCAGATGTTGTTATAGGAACCAGATCGGCGCTGTTTGCTCCCATCGACGATCTCGGTGCCATAGTTGTGGACGAGGAGCATGACGGATCGTACAAGCAAGACGAGGGTTTTCTTTACAACGCCCGCGATTCAGCAGTGATGCGGGCCCATATCGAAAAGGTTCCTATAATACTCGGTAGCGCTACCCCCTCTCTTGAAAGCTTTTCAAACACAAAATCGGGAAAGTATAAAATCATTTCGCTGCCTATAAGAACCGCCGGGGCATCCCTGCCTTCAATCGAGATCGTTGATATGCGCACGGGCAAGGGAGCGTGTGAGCTGGAGTGTCTCTCCAAAGAACTTTTCGATGCCGTAACAAAGAATTTGGATGCGGGTCGGCAAACTCTTCTTTATGCCGGCAGACGTGGTTTTGCCAGTGCCGTTCAATGCACGGCATGCGGAGGAGTGATTACTTGTCCCAACTGCGACATCGCACTTACCCTTCATGGGGCAATCCGCGGTCAGGATTATCTTTCCTGTCACTACTGCGACTTCAAATCGAAAGCCGGTGAAAGCTGTCCGATATGCTTCGAAAAGGAATTGATTTCCCTCGGGATGGGAACCGAAAGGCTCGAGGCCGAGATAACCGATTTTTTTCCAAAAGCCCGGGTGGCAAGACTCGACAGCGATGTGCTCGCAAAACCAAAAGAACGCAAAAAAATATTTTCAGCGATGAGAAACGGTGAGCTCGACATCCTCATCGGCACTCAGATAGTCACCAAGGGGCATGATTTTCCAAACATAACGCTTGTGGGTGTGGTCTCAGCCGATGTAACTCTTGCACTGCCGGATTTTCGCGCGCCGGAGAGAATGTTTCAGTTAATCACCCAGGTGTCCGGTCGTGCCGGAAGGGGCAATCAATTTGGAAGGGTGATAATACAAACCAGACAGCCCGAACATTACAGCTTAGCTTCTGCAGCCGAACACGATTTCGAAGGTTTTGCCGAAAAAGAATTGTCCCACAGAAGCGCTGCAGGATATCCGCCATTTACAAGACTTGCCAATATAAGAATATCATCGAACAGCAAGACCACTGTTTCGGAAGCCGCCAACTCACTTAGAAAGGTCATTGAAAAATTCATCAAAGCTTGGGGGGTGAAGGAGATAGTAGTGCTTGGTCCCGCCCCGGCCATCATAGAAAAACTTCGCGGAAAATACAGATGGCAGATACTCATCAAGACAAAAAGCTCCACGTCTATGTCTAATTTTCTGGGTAATTTTTATCCCAAGATAAGAGCGATGGTGCAAAAAGGGGCTGGCATGTCGATAGATATAGATCCGATGAATATGTTTTAGGCGCTAAAAAATCTTTTATCAGACGGTGTTTTTAGGATGGCGTAACGATTTTTAATCCAAAATTTTGAATTTTTTTGTAACTTTCGACTTTTTTCGAACGTCCTCGATAACGTAGCTGCATCTATCCTATTTCATCGAACATAACCCGTTTAGATTTTGTCGGCTATTACGCAAACCTAACATCCTTGACTCGTCGTATAAATATGATATACGCGCGAATCCAAATCCAACCGACATGGAGGTTTTTATGGTTAAATGTAGGATTAGGGGAGATTTTTGGCCACCTCATATTGAAATTGGCTGTCAAAATGAAGAAAACCGAGTTTATGGCCTACGAATGGGGGCCGATCAGCCATATTTAGAGCCATTAACTGGCGTTAGCTTGAGTTTGATGAAAGAAAATCGAACTGAAGAAAATGTTAATGGCATTTCTTTTGATTTAGTTAATTACGATAGGCTTTCATGGTTTAAAAAAGGTGCATCGGTTACCAATGGATTTAAGGCATCTTTGATGACTGATTCTGATAGCACAATTGTTCGTGGCTTGGCCGTTGATGTGGGATTTTCTGTATTGAAGCTTGTTCAGGGTATGCAAATTGCGCTGGGATTTGCTGATGCTGACCAGATACAAGGGTGTCAGTTTTCTTTTGCGTGTACAGCAAATGAAATTCAAGGGGCTCAAATTTGTTTTGGTGCTAATGCAAAGCATGTTCATGGAATTCAAATTTTTATTTTGGGAGGAGCAGAATTTTCAGCAGACGCTCAGGTTGGCATTGTTAGGGTATCTGGAACAAGAGACGAACCTTCTTTAAAAATATCCCTTGCGTCCATGGATGGAAAAACAGGCATTCCGCGTCCCACAATGTTTGCAGCCTTTCTAGTATTTAATCCGGCATTAGCAACAGTTGGCATTGCCTTAGACAGTTTGCTTCCAATAGATACTTGGTTTTCCAATATGATTGAGTTGGCGCAAGACTCATTATAACGCATGGGTACTTCTAAAAACTACTATTTCGAAGATTTCTGAGAATCGTCCAGATGAGAATCGCACCAAGGCAGAGACCGACTTAGGTCGTACTTAAAGTACGTCGTGGACCGTGCCGATGGAGAATAATAGAAAATTTTTTTCTAGGCCCTTACGAAAGATATCGAAGGTTCGATAGGGATGGGAAATTCTATCGATTTCATCGCTGCCGGGACGTCTTTGAGACCATTGCCGGTTATAAGCACGACTACGCGTTCGTCGTTTTTTATCATGTTTTGTGAAACCATTTTTTTAAGTCCCGCGATTGCGGCGGCTGCGGCCGGCTCGGCGAATATGCCGGTGGTTTTGCCAAGATAGGATATCGCAGAAAGTATCTCTTCGTCAGATACTGCAAGCGCTTCTCCGAATGTTGATTTCAGAGCTTTTAAAACCCAATTGCCTGCCCTAGGAACGCCCACAGAAATAGAATCGGCGACCGTTTTTGGATTTAGCTGGCTTGAAATCACGTCATTGCCAGCCTTTACCGCATCCACTATGGGGCTCGCCCCTTCCGCCTGTACGCACACAAGCCTTGGCATGCGGTCTGAGAGCCCAAGCTGTTTTAAATCGTAAAAGCCCTTTTCAATACCTGCCAGTATGACGCCATCGCCTGTGGGGACGATTACCCAATCCGGCACAGAATATTCAAGTTGTTCCCAAATTTCGAGAGCTGCGGTTTTTTTGCCCTCAACGGTATAGGGGTTGTAGGCGGTGTTGCGATTATACCAGTGAAACTTTTTGCAGGCTTCGATGGATAACTCAAAAGCCTGATCATAGTTGCCCTTGACCAATACGAGCCTTGCGCCATAGACGGCCATCTGGGTAAGCTTTGCCTTCGGGGCGCTTTCAGGAACGAAGATGACGCTTTTCATCTCGGCTGACGTTGCCATGCCGGCAAGGGCTGTTGCCGCGTTGCCCGTCGATGCGGTGGCGATAATATCTTTTCCAAATTCCCTCGCCATGGCAACGACCATGGCCGAGGCGCGATCCTTGAACGAACCTGTGGGCAGGCAGGTGTCGTCTTTAAGCCAGATCTCGTTTAAACCGAGTTCATGGGCCATCCGTTGCGCATTTCTAAGAGGGGTCATGCCGGTGATGAGCGGTGGGAGAAAGTCATCCGAAGAGATGGGAAGGATGGGGGTGTAACGCCCAAATCCTCCGCACTTGTCGTTTTCTAACAACCCTACGTCCACCTCTTTGGCGATTCTTTCGTAATCATAGATGCATCGCAAAAGCCCCCGAAGCGGTTGCATGGTTTTTTGATCTTTGGCGCATGAAGGGCAAACGTATTCCACTTCGTCTGGAACGTAGTGTTTTTTACAATCTATGCATTCGAAGAGATATTTACTCATGTTTGTTGCGTTCCTGCATTTCTATACACTTAACATGGCATACCGAAGAACAAAGTGCGCAACCGACGCATTTTTCATCGTCTATTTTTGGCAACCTGTCCTCGCTCATGGAAATGGCCCGATGTCCGCCGTCTTTACAAGCCACCATGCACATGCCGCACCTTACGCAGTCGTCCGTGATGATGTAGGGCCGCCAATCCTTTCGTGGAAGTTCTTCATGAGACACTATAAACTCAAGCGACTTGCCGATTATATCCGATACATTGATGATGCCTTTTTTGTTGAGATGAAATGCAAAACCTTCAACGAGGTCTTCTATTATGTCCACCCCGTAGTGCATCACCGCGGTGCAAAATTCAACGAGTCCGGCGCCGACGAGCATGAATTCATAAGCGTCCTTCCAGCTGATGGCTCCGCCGCTGCCGGCTATGGCCAGATCCGTGGCTTTTTTTACGATCGCTATGCACCGGAGAGAAACGGGCTTTACCGCAGAACCGGAAAGGCCGGAATAAGTGGATTTTCCGCCTACATTTGGAAATGGCACGCCGCTTTCCAGATCTATTCCCATGAGGGATGGAATCGTGTTGCCCACGCACACGGCATCGGCGCCGGCGCATTTCACGGCCATTGCTATCTCAGCTATATCGTTTACCTGCGGAGTGAGCTTGATGATAATCGGAATGGGACCAGCAACTTCTTTTATCCAGCTTGTCACCGAAGCCGATGCGACAGGATCTTGTCCAAGCATAGCGCCGGGTTTTAAGCCAAGCGTCCCTTGGGGACAGGAGAAGCTGCATTCTATGAGATCCGCCCCGGCTTTGCAGGTTCGTCGCGCCACTTCCTGCCAGCTTGTCTTGTCCGAGCCGCTTATGGACGCGATGACGCGATTATTGGGAAATTCTTTTTTTAGCTGTAAAATTCTCTGTTCTATTACGTCGATGTGGTGCTCGCTTATGAGGTCGATATTGCCCATGCCCATAAGCCGGTTGTTTTCGAAATCGATGCCGCTGATCATCGGATAGGCGAGATCCACTTTCGTGCCTTCAACAGACGTCGTTTTGAGAATTGCGCCGGCCCATCCGGCGCGAAAAGCGTCTTTCACCATTTCTATATCGTCGGTAGGTGGAGCGGCCGCGAGGATGAATGGATTGGCGAATTTCACGCCGCAAAAATTTATCGAGAGATTGGTTTTGTGTTTTGGATACATTTTATTATCGAGTAAGTAAGTAAACATCCATCTGCATGGCGGCGAGCTTGCCCATGCCAACGGCCTTTGCCGCAGTTCCACCGCCATCGACTATATCACCTGCGGCGAAGATGCCTTCTATCGAAGTCTTGAAGGTGTTTTTTTCGACTCCGATAAGTCCGCTTGGTGAAGTTCTCAACCCGAAGGTGCTTTCAGGCGACTGCCCTATTGCAGTTATTATGGTGTCGCAGGCGATGGTGAATTCGGTGCCTTCGACGTCATAGCCCTGCGGCATCCCGGAGATTTTATCGTGCCATTTTACGCGTACGCATTTAAGGCCCTTTACGGATTTGTCGCCTACCACCGAGCGTGGCAGAACCCTGAAATAAAATTCCACGCCCTCGTGCCAAGCAGCTTCTATTTCGTTTTGATAAGCCGGCATCTCTTTTTGGGTTCTTCGATAGACGATGAAGCTTTCCGCGCCGGCGAGCCGGGCCGTTCTGGCGGCGTCGATAGCAGTATCTCCTCCGCCTATGACAAGCACCCGTTTTCCCAGATCCGGCATCGTGCCATGTTTGACATCTTTCAGGAATTCCGTGGCCTGATAAACGCCTGAAATTTCCGAATTAGTGAAATCGGCACTTTTGGAACGCGGTAAGCCCGCACCTATAAAGACCGCTTCAAAACCCTGCGAAAGAAGAGATTTAGGATCGGTTATTTTTTTACCCAAAGAAAATTTTACGCCGAGTTTTTTTATAAATTCCGCTTCGAAGTCGATTACATCGACAGGCAGACGAAACGACGGTATGCAATGGCGAAGCATGCCGCCTATTACATTTGAGGCCTCAAATACCGTGACCTCATGCCCGCGAAGGCGAAGCTCCGTAGCGCAGCCAAGGCCTGCAGGACCGGCACCGACGACGGCAACCTTCTTTCCGTTGACCGGGTAAAAAGCCGGTTCTAACATGCCGGTATGTCTTTCGTAATCCATCACGAAGCGTTGCAATCCTGAAATATCTATGGGGTTTGAAAGCTCTTTGGCGGAGCACTCTCTTGCGCAGGATGTTCCGGTAGGGCAGATGTAGGAGCATGAAGCGGCCAGCACATTGGACTGTTTTAAATTTCTGATGGCGCCTTCGAAATTTTCGAAACGAATTTTTCTTATGAAGCTGCGTGCGTTGATACCTGCGGGGCAATTGCACGAACATGGCGCATCGGCGCACATAAGACAGCGCCCCGCTTCCAGCTTTGCCTGTGTGTAAGTAAACGCCCTGCCAATCATCACCGCTCCCTAGTTACTTCCACCCATCGTGAGTGCCATCACCGCCTTGGCGGTATGCAGCCTGTTTTCGGCTTCGTCTATCACTATGGACCAGTTTTCATTATCGATTACGGCATCGGTGACTTCTTTGCCGCGGTCAGCCGGAAGTGCGTGCATGTATTTCACGTCTTTGGACGCAAGCCCCATCCTGCGTTCATTACATATCCAGTCTTTGGATTTTTCGAGATTTGCCTTCATTTCGCGTTTTTGCTCGTCTGTGTCCTTCCAGGTGTCGAAATTGACGAAGCCGCCCCAGTTTTTTGGAATTACGACCTGAGCGCCTTCGAAACCGGCATCCATGTCGTCCACAAAACGTATGCTGCCGCCGCCTTCTTCCGCATTTTTGCGAGCCTGATCGACGATATTTTTCTGAAGCGGAAATTCCTTGGGCGCGGCTATGGTGACATCCATGCCATAACGTGGAAACATCAGCAGCTGAGATTGTGGCACGGAGACAGGCTTGGCGTGACTTGTGGCATAGGCCCAGCTTATCGTCACCTTAAGACCTTTTAGATTTTTTCCGAATTTTTCTTGCAAGACCATGGTATCGGCCATGACCTGCATAGGGTGATAAACATCGCATTGAAGATTTAAAATAGGGATGTCAGACCAAGTGGCCATTTCGCGCAGGTATTTGTTGCCGGTATCATAAAAGCAGTTGCGGCAAGCGATAGCGTGCCCCATGCGCGAAAGCACCTGGGCCGTGTCTTTTGCCGTCTCACCGTGTGAGAGCTGCATTTTATCGGGTGTGAGATCGTGCGACGCCCCGCCTAGCTGCGTGATTCCGCATCCCATTGAATTTCTGGTTCTAGTGGACTGCTCGTAGAAGATCATGAAGACGGTCTGATTTTTCAGCCAATCTGTGAGATCGCCTTTCTTCTTTTTTTCCTTGAGCTCAAACGAAAGTTCAAGTGCGCGATCAAGTTCTGCCTTTGTCCAATCCTGCGTGGTTATGAAGTGCCTTCCCTTCATGGATAACATAAATTCCTCCCTTTAATAAGATGTTGCCAAGACGCATTATCTCACCCTAAACCAAAGAACAAGCAAATATAGGGGATCTTTAACAAGAGGTATAGCGAGAAGGCCTTTTGGGACCGGAGAACCCCCGATTGTCACGGATTATGGTTTATTTAGACAGCTCCGTGCTTTTTACATATCTTGGCAAAGGCCGTGACTGTGCGGTCTAATTGCTCATTTGTATGAATGGCCGAAACCTGACAGCGTATTCTGGCCCGGTTTTTCGGAACCACCGGATAGGAAAAACCCTTCACGTAGATGCCCTCGGAAAGCATGTCGCGCGCCACATCCGAGGCAAGTTTTGCGTCGCCAAACATAATGGGCGTTATGGGATGCGTGCCTTCAAGCACCCCAAGCCCGGCTTTGCCGAGTTCGCTTCTGAAGTATTTGGTGTTTTCTGCAAGTTTGTCGCGAAGCCCGGTGGTCTGTCCGATCATTTTTAAGACAGCTATCGTCGCTGCGCAGATAAGCGGAGGAACTGAATTTGAGAAGAGATAAGGTCTCGAGCGCTGCCTTAGCAGGTCTATCATTTCTTTTCTGCCCGCCGTAAAACCGCCGGATGCGCCGCCTAAGGCTTTGCCCATCGTGCTGGTGATGATATCCACGCGATCCATCACACCGCAATGTTCAGGGGTGCCGCGGCCGGTTTTTCCGACAAAACCTGTGGCATGGCTGTCGTCAACCATGACCAAGGCTTCGTATTTTTCTGCGAGATCGCAGATTTGGTCGAGTTTTGCCAGATATCCGTCCATCGAAAAAACGCCGTCGGTGGCTATCAGTTTAAGGCGAGCACCGCCCTGATCGGCTTCCTTTAGCTTGATTTCAAGGTCGTTCATGTCGGAATTTAAATAGCGATAGCGCCTAGCCTTGCAAAGCCTGACGCCGTCTATGATCGATGCATGATTGAGCTCGTCTGATATGATGGCATCGTTTTCGGTGAGTATCGTTTCAAAAAGGCCTTCATTGGCCTCGTAGCAGGAAGAGTAAAGTATCGTGTCCTCGGTGCCTAGAAATTTCGAAATTTCATCTTCGCAGCGGCGGTGTATGTCGAAGGTGCCGCAGATAAAGCGCACCGACGCCGTGCCGAAGCCGTATTCGTCAAGCGAAGTTTTGACGGCATCTAAAATTTGTTTGTTGTCGGCAAGCCCCAAATAGTTGTTTGCGCAAAAGTTTATCACCTCGCCTTTTGCCACTCTTATCTTCGAATTTTGCGGCGAAAGTATCTCCCATTCTTCCTTCCAAAGTCCTCCGTCTTTTATTTCTTTTAATTGGGCGTTTAAGATGTTTTTTAATTTTCCGTACATAGCTCGCTCCTTTTGGCAGGGCATCTTACGGTTTCAAAATTATCTTTCCCGCCATTACCTCGCGGGCGTTTAACAGCTCCATTGCGTCGTTGAATTTCTCGAGGGGAAATTCGTGAGTTAGCACATGTGATACATCGAGCCGGTTTGAGTTTATGAGACCGGCCACCTCAAACCACGTTCCGAACATCTTGCGTCCGTTGATCGCGATGAGCCTTATTCCCTTGAAAATTACGTCCTCGGCCATATCGATCCTGACCGGCTCTTTAGGAATGCCGAATGCAGTGAATACTCCCCCTTTTTTGACGACCCTAAGCCCGTCGTGAATCGCCGCTTCGGAACCGCTCATCTCCAAAATTACATCCACTCCCTCGCCTTTGGTAAACTCCATAATTGCTGTGCGAGCATCGGTTTTTGAGACATCTATCATGAGATCGGGCTTGTATTTCGAAATGATATCCAAACGATAACGCTGCATACCGCATACAATAATTTTTGTTGCGCCATAAGCCCTCGCTATCCCGGTTGCAAATACACCCGTCGGACCGTCGCCGAATATCGCCACGCTCTTTCCGGCCACGTTGCTTTCGCTTACGCAGTACATTGCGTTGCCTATCGGTTCCTGAACGCTGGCGATTTCCCACGGCATGTTTTTGTCGTTGATTATGCAGCATATTTCGGGCACCGCAATATACTGCGTAAAACAGCCATCACAATCAACGCCGAGGATTTTGAGATTGCGGCAGATGTGCATCTGCCCGGTACGACATTGAAAACATCCGCCGCAGGGAATGTGCGTCTCGGCTGAGACGTGGTCGCCCACCTTCACGTGATTCACCTGCGAGCCTATTTCTATCACCTCGCCGGAAAACTCATGACCGAATATCATGGGGGGCTTGATCCTGCCGGCAGACCATTTGTCCCAGTTATAGATGTGAAGGTCGGTGCCACATATCGACGTGGCCATGATTTTTACGAGAACCTGATGCGAAGTTATTTCGGGAATTTTCGCTTCTCTTATTTCGGCGCCGGCTCCCTTTGCCGTCTTCCATATCGCTTTCATAGTGTTTGTCATAAACTCCTCATCTTGATTATAGCAGCCATCCGGGAAGGCGGCACTCTAGCTGTCCCTCCGACCCCGTGTCAAGGACGGTCAGCGCCGAATACAACGTCTTATGCATAACCTTTGACTTTCGGCGGGGGGCTATAGCTTTCATCTTGTCTTATGTATAACAGTCTCATAATAGTGTGAACAGATCACACAGAATACTAGCCCGCAACTTCGCCAGATTTTAGGCGTGGAGATTGGCAAATGGATTCCAAAATAGCCATAATAAGCCCCGATCCTCAAACCCTAAGGCTTATAGCCCTTCGTCTCGAAATAGACGGCATGGAGGTTGCCTGTTACACAAGCTCTGAGGATTTCGTGAAGAAGGGCGTTTCTGGCTTTGGGCTTGCGCTTTTGGATATTGTAAATTTTGAACCAAAAAGCATTTCTGAACTGGATGTTTTTGCAAAACATTCAAAAAGAAATCGCACCTACAAGACGGTGGTAATACTTCCCAGGGGAAGCACCACGCTGCCATCTAAAAAATCAGAATGGACGCCGACCATAGAGATCAAAAGGCCTTTTGAAATAGGATGTTTTTCCGAGATTATGTGTCGAGCCGGGGTTGATTAATATCCCCAGAAAGTCTTGGTCATCTCGTAGAATTTCTCATCGATAGTTTTTATGCCTTCGGCGACGGTGCTCATGGGTATTTCGATAATATCCTTGCCGTTTAGAGCCACCATCACGCCGAAATGTCCGTTGTGCACCGCGTCCATCGCAGCCACGCCGTATCTCGTAGCCAGCACGCGATCGTAGGCTGTGGGCCTGCCGCCTCGCTGGATGTGACCTAATACCGTGACTCTTGTATCGTAGCCGGTCTTTTCCCCTATTTTTTTGGAAAGAACCGTGCCTATGCCGCCTAGCTGAACGTGGCCGAAATCATCTTTGTGATTAGACGAGAGTATTTCATCGTGCCCTTTTAGCTTCGCTCCTTCGGCGACGACTATTATGCTAAAAAATATGCCCTTCTTGTGTCTGCGCCATATCATTTCGCAAACTTCGTCTAGATCGATTGGTTTTTCAGGAATAAGTATGCAGTCCGCGCCGCCGGCCAAGCCTGAATAGGCGGCTATCCAACCTGCATGTCTTCCCATGACCTCGCAGACGAGCACTCGATCGTGGGACTCGGCGGTGGTGTGAAGCCTGTCTATGGCCTCGGTTGCTATCTCGACGGCTGTGTCGAAGCCGAAGGTGAAGTCCGTTCCCATAAGATCGTTATCGATAGTCTTGGGAACTCCCACCACGTTTATGCCGTCGTCGGTGAGTTTTTTTGCGATGCCCAAGGTATCTTCGCCGCCTATGGCTACGAGGCCGTCTAGGTCTAGCTTTTTAAAATTGGCGAGAGCGGTTTTTTTGCTGGCCTCGTCTTTGTAAATATTGGTTCTGCTAGTGCCTAGTATGGTGCCGCCTCGATAGAGTATTCCGGTGACGTCTTTTCTTGTTATCTCGCAGGTGTCCATTTCCAGCAATCCGCGCCAGCCGTGTTTTATGCCTACGATCTCGTAACCTCCGAGAGCGATCGAGCGTCTTGTCACCGCGCGAATAACTGCGTTAAGACCCGGGCAATCGCCTCCGCCTGTGAGCATTCCTATTCTTTTTGTCATATTTTCTCCTTTTCAAGGGTGTTGGTTTTTTTCTTTAGATAATCAACAGCCATTTCGAGCTGATAATCGACGGACTTCTTTCTGGCCTTTTCTTCGGGGCTGTCATTTTCATTTTCGGGCTCATGATGCGGCACTTTGATATTCGGCTCAATGCCGATATTGTGTATAATTTTTCCGGAAGGAGTGTGGTAATAGGCTATCGTGAGTTTGAGCCCCGAGCCATCATCTAAATCTATGACCGTTTGCACCGAACCTTTTCCGAAGGTTTGCTCTCCTAGGAGTGTCGCGCGCCCATTGTCCTTTAATGCACCCGCAACAATTTCTGAAGCAGAGGCGGAACCGCCGTCTATGAGTACAACCATGGGATAATTGAACTCGGTGTCCTTCTCGTGGGCTTCTACGCGTTCTATCTCGCGGCCTCGGCTTTCCGTGCTGACTATTGTGCCTTTCGAAAGAAATACATCCGAAACCGCTATGGCTTGGTTTAAAAGTCCTCCGGGATTTTTTCGAAGGTCCAAAATTATCGCGCTGATCCTGCGGTCTTTTCCGAGTTTTTTGTTTAGATCTTTTATGGCCTTGGAAAGTGCTCGCTCGGTATCTTGCTGAAAGTTTACTATGTTGATATGGCCGATATCGCCCAAGAGCTCGTACTTGACGCTCGGTACTTTTATGATCTGTCTTGTAATCGTGAAATCGATGGGGGCGTCGGCATCTCCCCGAAGTACGGAAAGCGTGACCTTAGATCCTCGTTTGCCGCGCATGAGTTTGATTGCTTCGGCCAACTTTATGCCGCCGGTGGGCTTGCCGTTTATTTTCACTATGCGATCACCGGCCCTAAGACCCGCCTCATCCGCCGGCGTGCCGGCAATGGGCGAAACTATAGTGAGGACACCACCTCTTACCGAAACTTCGATGCCTACACCGTCGAAGCGGCCTTTTGTATCCACCTGCAATTCGCGATAGAATTCAGGAGTCATGTAAAGGCTGTGGGTATCGAGGGTGTCTAGCATGCCGTTTATCGCGCCGTTTATCATGGCCTGCTCGTCAATTTCAGTTACATAGTTTTCCTCTATGTAATGCAGCACCTTGGCGAAATTATGCAACGCCTCGTAGCCTTTGTCGCTTAAAGCATAGGCCAGAGGACAGACACTCCAAATAAATGCCGTTATCGCTGCGACTGTGGATGGTAAAATGAACCTTTTATACACCTATTCTCCCGATTCTCCGGTTTGGTTGACGGCAAGAAGATCAGGCGACTATCTGTATTAGACGCCAAAAAATTGCAAGAGGCAAAAACTAGAGATCCACCCGTGTAACGCATGACGGGATTGGACCTAAAAAACGTTTTGCCATCGTTTCGAACTTTGCCGGCAGATCAGTGACATAGATTTCCCGGCTACCCGGCCCCGAAGATACAAGCCCTTTCTCACGGAGAAGATCTTCAAGAGAATTGGCCGTCGTTTCGGCCGAATCCACGAGCATAACGTTATCACCCATGCAGCCTGCTATCACGTCTTTAAGTAGCGGATAATGCGTACAAGCCAGTATCAGCACGTCAATGGATTCGGATTTAAAACCTGCCAGATATCTCTCGGCCGCTGCTCGCGCAACCTCGTTGTCTGTCCATCCTTCCTCTGCAAGGGAAACGAAAAGAGGGCACGCCTTGCTTATTACGCTGATCTCCTCGTCTATAGAGGTAAGTGCCTTGCCGTAGGCGTTGCTAGATATCGTACCCCAAGTACCGATAACGCCCACAGATTTCATCTTTGACGCCCGAGCCGCAGCTCTTGCTCCCGGCTCTATGACGCCTATTACCGGAATTTTGAATTTTTTTTGAAGATCGCAGAGGGCATAGGCCGATGCGGTATTGCAAGCCACGACCACGGCCTTTACCCGTTTTTGCACCAGAAAATCCGCACACTCCATGGAGTAGCGCAGGATCGTTTCGGCCGATTTTGTACCGTAAGGAACCCTTGCCGTATCTCCGAGGTATATGAGCGATTCATTAGGAAGTGTGTAGCCTATCGCCCGGGCTACTGTAAGGCCGCCTATTCCGGAATCGAATATGCCTATGGGAGCGTCTTTGTCGGAAATCATAGAACCGGCGCTATAACCGATAAAATCTACGGATGCCAGAAAAAACCGATGGAAACGTCCAAAAAACCCGTGACTCGTAACTCGTAACTCGTAAACCGTGAACCGTGAACCGATCACTGTTTACCGTTCACCGTTCACCTTTAACCCTTCACCTTTCACCTTTAAACTCACATTCCGCGTCAAACTCTCCCCGTCCATTTCAGGCCCCATGTTTTCTCAAGGTACAACTCGCCTCGCCTTTCACCTTTAACCCTTCACCCTAAAAGCAGACTCTTCGTGAAAGTTCAGGTGGGTTTCTTGTCCATCGAGATCTGAAATCATCTCGTCTGCCAAGACGCCGATATCCTCGAATCCCGCTTCCTCGTGAAGCAACTCCCATGCCTTGGTGGAATGTCGGTAGCTGTTGTAGCGCGATTCCAACTCTTCGTTCCAGATCATGCCCATAAATCCCTCCAGTGTTAGTTTTTGTCTGATTTCCGGTTCCATAAGTATGCAATAGGCATACCAGTAGTTTATTGCGCTAAGTTGTTGATATTAAGGAAAATATAATAGAACCTCCCTTGAAAAAGGTGAAAATTCTGACGATAGCGTCTAAATTTTGACGGTTGAGATCCTCGATGTTTTTTTAAACGACTTTAAAGAAAGAGTAGTTTAAGGGAGTGTGATGTTGACACGGACTTGCTTCAAAACGTATTATTCGCCGCCAAATTGACGTCTAACCGCAAAAAAAGAGGATGCCATTATGAATATCGCAATATTAGGACTTTTGGCCCAGACCGAAACTGCTGAAACCATCGTAGAAACGAATGTTGGAGGAAATAGCGCCGATCTTCTGTCTTTAGCGCTTAACGCTGACATAATCGTGCAATTTATGATGATTACGCTTTTTGTTTTTTCGATAGTTTCTTGGGCCATAATAGGCGGCAAACATGGTCAGTTAAAGAAGGCCCGGGATAGTTCAAAGAAATTCTTTCAGCTTTTCTGGCAGGCCAAATCCATAGACGCCGTAGTATCCAAGGGCTCTTTCAGAAAAAGTCCTGCCTTCAACGTCTTTAAGGCAGGCATTGACAGGCTTCGTGAAAATCAGGATCCAAGGGATGCAGCGATTGTAGAAAAAGAAATCAAGCGTGCCACCGAAGAAGAAATATCCCAGTTAGAGCATGGTATATCGTTTCTTGCCACCACGGGAAGTGCGGCGCCATTTATCGGCTTGTTCGGAACCGTATGGGGCATACTGCACGCCTTCTGGAAAATAGGCAGGACCGGTGCATCAAGCATTGCCATCATAGGACCTCACATTGCGGAAGCCCTTATTTCCACGGCGGTTGGTCTGGCTGCGGCGATACCGGCGGTGATCTTCTATAACTATTACGTAAGTCGCATTCGGAGAATTTCCAAAGATCTTTACGATTTTGCCGATGATCTAAACGACCGGATCGACCGGGAGTACTACAACGCGACATAAGGAAAAAATATGGCTATCAAGGCTCCTTCTCATCCAAGGACGATATTGTCTGAGATAAACGTCACCCCCATGGTAGATGTGGCTCTCACCTTGCTTATCGTCTTTATGATAACCGCTCCACTTTTGCAGCAGGGACTGCCCGTGAATCTTCCCGAGGCATCGGCTCCTGCAATCAAGCGCTCCCAGCAGGATGTCATCCTCACGGTTCAAAACGACGGTCGCATCTATATGGGCGATGATCGCGACGAGATACCGATCGAAGAAGTGCAAGGAAGGCTTGCGGCGATTTTTTCACAGAGACAACAAAAGGACCTCTTCATCAAGGCCGACACGGATCTTCGATACGGAACCGTGATCAAGGTGATGTCCATAGCGAAAAAGTCTGGCGTGGACCGCATAGGCATGATCACGCAGCCGGAGACGAAGCTCAATTAGCAGCGGCATAGAGGACCCTTTCAGCGTGAAAAGAACCGAACACACACACAACGGGTTTCGAAGGCCGATAACGATTTCCGCTGTTGGACATCTTGTGATATTGGCCATTTTGGTGTTCGTGCCAGATTTGAGCCTTTCGCTTTTTGGTGAAAGGCCCGTACGCATAAACGCCATCTGGGTCGATATACCAAGAGGCACGAGCGAAGAGCTGGGAACTGGAATGAAGCTCGCGGAAAATCTGCCGCAAAGCACCATAGAGGAACAGAAGAAATTATTTCAGCCCGAAAAAATCGAACAACAGACTCTCACTCCTGAAATGACCGCTCCGCCACCGCAGGATGGAAAAGAAATTTCCAAAAAAGCCCAGCCTCCTCCGGAAAGACCCAAGATCGACGCCCGGGCGACAAGAAGAAATGACCCCAAAGCAAAGCCTGAGCCAGTAAAAATATCGCGAACAGACAAGAAAATCATGGACGCGCTGGCAAAGATAGACAAAGACCTGAAGGGAAGAACGATAGTGCCCGAGGCGTCGCAGATAGAAAAAAATCAGGAAGGTTATAAATATGGAACCTCCGATAAGCCCATGAAGGTTGCTCCTTCCGATCCTGAGTATCTTAAATATCAGGCCATGGTCAGGGGAAGAATTATACGGGAGTGGATAGTTCCTTCGAAATTCACCGATGAAGGTTCGGCAGGATACAGTGCCAGAATTGAGGTTCTTATCAATACCGACGGAGACGTGGTGTCTGTTAGGTGGGAGAGTCCTTCGGGCGATACCACCTTCGATCAGTCTGCAGTAAGAGCAGTTAGGAAGGCATCTCCTTTTCCCAAACCCCCGGATCGGCTGGCTTGGGAGGCCTACAACGAAGGTTTTCTCGTGGAATTCGATCCTCGCTTGAAGCCTACGTATTAAACCTAATCTGGCAATATTTCACGTCGGGGCTATCCCTCGACGTTTCGAAATTAAATGATGTTGTATGGTCATCCACATATGTAATTCTTGATAAAAAAACACGTTGAATAACGCTGTCACTTGTCGCTATAGTCCGGCAAAACCATAGGGGAACTCATGAGAAGAATAATGTTTGTTTTTGTATTGGCTGTCGTTTTATTTACCACTGACGCATACGCCAGAATTTATATACCGATAGACCAACCTTCAGACAAAAAATTTCCGATAGCCATAACCGAAATCGAGGGTGGTGGTTATGGCAAAAAAGTCACCGAAGTAATCGTAAACGACATGAACATCTCCGGCTATTTCGAGGTTCTTCCAAAATTGCTCTATTCCGATGTGTCAGATAAGGAAGGCATGACGCTCGAAAAAATTCGGTTCGCGTTCTGGTCGGCAATAGGCGCTCAGGCTCTCGTTAAAGGTAACATCGAATCTCAGGGCGGCAAATTTATTCTTACCATGCGTCTTTTTGACACCTTCTCCAAGGAGATGCTCGTAGGTAAACAATATAGATTCGACAAACAGGATTATCGCAGGGTGGCCCACAGATTTTCCGATGAAATAATGGAAGCGTTGACCGGTGTGAGGGGGGTCTTTAACACCCAGATAACCTTTGCTGCCGCTGGAAAAAAAGGCAGCAAAGAGATTTTCGTGATGGATATGGATGGCCACAATCCTTTTGCCATTACGAACAACAAGTCCATAAACATAAGTCCGGATTGGTCGCCTGATGGATCGCAGATAGTGTTTACCTCCTACGAAGGGAAAAATCCCGACCTTTACATAAAAACTTTGGGCAAAGAAAAAATGCGAAGGATCAGTACCGGGAAAGCGGCCAACATAACCCCGGCTTGGTCGCCCGATGGGAATAACATTGCCTTTTCTTCCTCGATCTCAGGAATAGCCAATCTCTATGTGATTCCTCCAACGGGTCAGAAGATGAAGAGGGTGACAACCTCCGGAACCATCGACATCTCTCCGGCGTGGTCGCCAAACAGCCACGAAATGGTCTTTGCCTCCGAACGCGCCGGAGGACTGCATCTTTTTAAAACCAATATTTATGGTGACGGTCCGCAAAGGCTAACGTTTGTGGGCTATCAAAACGATATGCCTGCGTGGTCGCCCATGGGAGACAAACTGGCTTTTGCCGGCAGGGACCGGGGGGCGTTTGATATCTTCATCATGAATCCAGACGGCAGCAGCATACAAAGGCTGACCATCGGTACCGGCAACAATGAACACCCGTCGTTTTCGCCAGATGGCAGGTATCTTGCGTTTTCTTCCACCCGCGACGGAGGTCAATCGATATACATAATGAGATCGGACGGATCGAATCAGGTCAAGGTGTCAAAGGGTAACGGTCTTCTGCCGTCGTGGGGACCGAGGATGGATAACAAATGATAGCAGTTATCGACATTGGTACGCATTCAGCCCTTCTTTTAATCGGCGAAAAAAAACCCGACGGAGCTCTGGGCATAGTCGAAGACAGGCTCGTTATCACCAGGCTTGGCGAAGGGCTTTTGGGGAGCCGGGTCATTTCCGCCGATGCCGCCGACAGGACTATGGCGGTTTTGAAATCTTTCATGGAAACGTGTGATAAGCATCGCGTGAAAAGAATAAAAGTGGTCGGTACCGCCGCATTGAGAAACGCCCAAAATTCGAAGGCGTTTATATCCCGCATAAAGACCGAGCTAGGTCTGGACGTAGAGGTGATAAGCGGACAAAAAGAAGCAAGGCTCACCTATGAATCATCCGCTTTGGATTTCGGAAAGGAAATAACGGTTGTAGATATAGGCGGGGGGTCGTCCGAGATAATTACCGGGCCGCCGCCTCTTTCTGTCGTGAGCATGCCCTTAGGTTGTGTGATGCTCACCGAAGAGTACATAAGAAGTGATCCGGTGGATGAAGATGATGAAAAAATGCTCCGTAACGGCATTTACGATATTCTCTGTGACCAGATTCCGGAAGCCCTCAGATCTTCTCAAGGCGAAGTCGTGGCAACCGCTGGTACCGCGACCACCCTGCTTGCCATGCACTTTGAAATAGAACCTTATGAAGGCAAGCTGGTTCATGGCCAGAGGCTCGATATTCAGGCGATAGACGCATTGATAAACGATATGAGGCAAAAGCCGCTTGAGGAGCTTCGCAGCATCAAGGGGCTTATGCCAGAACGCGCCGAAGTCATCTTTGCTGGAGCGGTTCTTTTAGAAGAAATACTGCGCTATCTAGGCGCCGCCTGCTGCATCATAAGCGATCGCGGTATAAGGTGGGGAGTGCTCTACGAGGAGCTATGCCGGACATAACCAAAAGACACGCCCACATGGTTGACGATCCACTGAGAACCAATCCCCTGCTTAAATCCATACGTAAAATGGTCCATAAAGGAGATGTCGTGGCCGACATAGGCGCCGGGCTTGGAATTCTCTCCATCGAGGCTGCCCGCGCCGGAGCAAAAAAAATATATGCGATAGAATGCGATCCGGAGGCCGCCCGCGAATTACGTTCTCGCCTGGCAAGGGCTTCGCTTGGTGAAAAGATCGAGGTCATAGAAGCCATTTCTTTCGAGGTGGAGCTTCCTCAAAAGGCCGATGTGGTGCTTTGCGAAACCGTAGGTAGTTTTGCGTTTGACGAGAACATTCTGGCCATCCTTCTCGACGCTGAAAAAAATCTTCTGCAAAAAGGCGGCAAAATTCTGCCTCAAAGACTCGAACTCTGGGGAGCGCTTGCGGAAAACCTAGAAGGCCCGGATGAAGAGAGCTTTATATTGGAAATAACGCCGGATCTTCTTGTCTCGGCGCCTGTTCTTATCGCCTCGGTGGATTTTCAAGAAACTTTTTGCGATTTCATTCATGAGATCTCATCGTTTTCATGCACCAAGGATGCCGAGGTAGGCACGATCGCGCTATGGCCAAAAGTTTTGTGGTGCGATGGCGAAGCAACAGACGCGTCACCTGAAAAACCCGCGACTCATTGGAAGCAGGGAATGTTGCGCCTTGAAAAAAAGAGGATGACCGCCGGTGAAGCCGCAAAGGTTGAAATTTTCATAGGCCCTCATCCCGACGATCCGCTTGCGATGACTGAAAGACTTTGGAGATGGAGATGACCGAAAAACGTTACGAAAGAAATTTAGGCACTATCGGAAAAGCGGGGCAAGAAAAACTAGCGAACTCCTCGGTTGCGATAGTTGGTGCCGGAGGTCTTGGCGGTGGTGTTTTTGAAATACTTGTCAGGACGGGAGTTGGTAAAATCAAAATAATAGACTGCGACGTTTTCGATGAAACCAACCTCAATCGTCAGCTGCTCTCGTCGGTCTCTCTTATAGGAACCCGCAAGGTCGATGCCGCATACGCGCGTGCGCTGGAGGTAAACCCCGGCGTAAAGATAATTCCGGTATTTGAAAGGCTTGAAGAAAAAAATGCTGCAGAAATACTTTTCGGGGCTGACGTGGTGTGCGACTGCGTCGATTCGATAGATACGAGATTTATTATCGAGCATGCGGCCGGCGATCTTCGCATCCCTTTGGTGCATGCAGCCATAGCAGGATATGAATGCAGGATTGCGGCGATATTTCCCTCCGACATGACGCTCGAGGCCATATACGGGGATCCTTTCGCAGTTCCGTCTAGGGGCATCGAAACTTCACTTGGAACGCCTGCTTTTACAGCCATGCAGGCGGCGGCAATTCAGGCTATGGAAACAATCAGAATAATAACGACCGGCGACAGCATTCTTCGAAAAAGGCTTCTTAGGATCGAGCTGGATAAATTATCCTCATCCATATATGCGCTTCCCTGAAGGCGGTTTTTGCGGTGTTTTTTTGTTATCCATTGCGCGGTTATTAGTGATCCCCTTTTGTTGTAAAAAATTAGCCGTAACTCGTGTTTGAAGGATTGTTGCGTTTTCAATCGACAGCTGGTTAATAGATGACCATTTATTTTATGACGCTCTATTATCAAACTGATAATTTGGTTGTGTACGCGTGCAGTTGTAGAGGCAAGGATCTACAACACATTGTATTTTATAGTTTATTTTTAATGGAAGATTCGTATTTATTGGCATAACTTATGCAAACTGATGAACATGAATTATCAGGAGGACCATTTATGCGAAAAATAATTTTGTCTTTATCTTTGGTTATGATTTCTTTTCTTTATGGGTGTAGCGGAGGTAGTGGTGATGGAGGACAGCTGCCACCCGCACCGCAAAATTTGTCTCCGGCTGGTAATGTAATTAGTGTGGATGGTAAAGTAAATCTATCGATACCAGAAGGGGCTTTGCCTGACGGATATACAATAAACGATCTTTTTATTGAATCTGTTGCAGTGCCGAACCTGCAGGGCGCGAATGTTGTAATGGCATATCAGTTTGATCCTGACGGTTTTCAATTTCTGAAACCTGTGACTCTTTCGATAACGGACATCGCAATTCCTGCAGATGCCAAAATAGTATTTGTGACCGGTAATTCGTTTGATGTCATCGCGACAACATATGATGCGAATAAGGGTGCTATAACCGCGCAGATTTCTCATTTTAGCATCTATGCCGTGGCGATTATTTCTAATGCCGGGGGTGGTGCAGGAGGGGGACAAGGCGGCGGTGGTAATCAAGGCGGCGCAGGGGCCGGCGGGCAAGGTGGCAACGCTGGGCAAGGCGGAGGTGGGGTAGTTTTAGACATAGACCAAGATGGCGTTGCAGATGCGAATGATAATTGCCCAGATCATCCGAATGCAAATCAAGTGGATAGCGACAACGATGGGTTGGGAGATGTATGCGATCCAACTCCGAATGGTCAGCAATTAGCCGATCCGATAATTTTTATGCCAATGCCCGGAAAATACTATAGAAGTATTCCAATTATAGTAGATGCTGAAAATGAAGAAGCTGTTGTTCGATATACGTTAGACGGTACTGATCCAGTTTTGGATTCGTTGCTCTATGATGGTGTTTTTCAATTAACGACTAAGGGTCTATCTAGTTTTCGTGTTCGGGCCTTTAAAAATAATTTCATTCCATCTAATGTAGTGGAAGCGAATTATACCATAGAATACATGGCCATTAAAAATTTGTCTGTGGGAGGGACTCATGCATGTGCGCAGAGAGATAATGATCAACTGTATTGTTGGGGACTGTCATCTTTTGGGCAGCTTGGCATTGGTGATGATTTTATGAATGACGAACATTGTCCTCCGACAGAGGTGATAAATGCAGCCGGAATAAAATCGTTTTCCGCTGGATATTTACACACTTGTGCTGTGAATAATGAAGGTCATTTATTTTGTTGGGGAGCAAATTCTTCGGGTCGGTTAGGGCTTGGAGGAGATGTCCTAAATCGTGGAATTCCCACTCGGGTCGGTGCTGATAATAACTGGTCATCAGTTGCTGCAGGATATGATAGTACTTGTGCTATCAAAAATCGTTCGCTCTTTTGCTGGGGGACAAATGATGAACAACAATTGGGAATGGGAAATGATGCTCAACCAATATATTCGGTTCCAACGGCCCTTCCTCAAGATTTTTTGAACGGTTGGATCTCAATAACGTTGGGCAAAAAATATGCCTGTGGAATTATGAAGCATGATGGAGGATTAGAAGAAGGTCCTCTTTTCTGTTGGGGAACAAATAAAAATGGCGAGCTTGGCTTAGGTGATGAGAATGTAAGAAATTTGCCAACGCAGGTTGGTTTTAATTTGGACTGGGTTAAGGTTTCGGCTGGCGATGGCCATACTTGTGGGATAAGACGAAATGGCTCGCTTTTTTGCTGGGGAACAAATGCTTCAGGACAATTGGGAAAGGGAGATCGTCAATCTGTAAATACACCAATACAAGTTGGACAGGATAACGATTGGTATCGGGTGACTACGGGCACTGGAATAACGTGTGCAATAAAAAAAGATGGTCGACTCTATTGTTGGGGAACTAATTTTCATGGAGGTGTTGGACTTCCAAGAGGGAATGTACTTCTATATGAATCGCCACAGCTAATCTCTGATGATAACGATTGGATTGATGTAAAGACCTCAACAGAAACTACCTGCGCAATTAAAGGTAATGGAAAGGTATTATGTTGGGGATCTGATTTTTTGGGACAGATTGGTTCTGGATTACAACCATATTCTTTCGAACCAAAGCAGACTATGAAAGGATATGATTGGGAGTTTGTAGGCGAATCTTTTGGGCATCATTCTTGTGGTGTAAAGAAGGATAAATTTCTTTATTGCTGGGGGAATAATTTAAAAGGGCAGCTAGGTTCCAATGATATCATCGACAAAATTGCTCCGACAACAGTTGGTCTTGAAAAAGATTGGAGTGCAGTGGCTGCAGGCAGTGAACATTCATGTGGGCTTAAACACGATGGCAGCCTTTTTTGTTGGGGAAATGGTGTATATGGTCAATTGGGAATCAGAGGTGTGGTGAGTTCCAGGGTCCCTCGAATTATTGCTAATTATACATGGCAAATGATGACACTAGGTTCTAATCATACGTGTGGAATAACGACGAATGGAGAAGGCTATTGCTGGGGGAAAAATGATAATGGTCAGCTTGGTAGTAGAGACAATAGTAATAAAATCGAACCAACGCGGATCGCACAAATACAACCTAGATGGAGCAATATTGCAGCAGGCGCAAATCATACCTGCGGCATTTCTTTAGGTACAATGTTTTGTTGGGGGTGGAATGGACGAGGCCAGCTTGGTGTTGGTGTTGGTGATGCTAATTCGCGAAATTTTCCAAATGATGTTTCTTCAGCAGAGTATGTAGATCTCGATATCGGCGCCGATGGAATTCCAGATATTTGGCAACATGTCACCGCCGGGACAAATGCTACGTGTGGAATTAGGTCTGGAGCACTTTTTTGCTGGGGAAATATAGCGCATGAAAAAGGAAGCCTTGTTCCAAAAAGGTTGGGAGATGAGGCCGATTGGAAAAGCGTTAAAATTTATCAAAACAAGTATAGTGATCGCGCATACGGGATAAAAAACGACAATTCAATTTACGATATTGATGTTTCAGATTTTATTGTTGGGGATCGAGTTTTGGAGAATTTAGAATTGAAATCAATTGCGGCCAAATACAAGCATACGTGTGCTATTTCATCTAATGACAAACTGTATTGTTGGGGCAGTAATTTTCATGGTGAACTCGGTCGTGGTTACTCGTCTTACACATTTACTCCAACCGAAGTCATTTCTCCAGTGGAGGATTGATAGAGACTTTTATGAACGGCCGCCTAATTCGGCGGCCGTTGGGAAAAGCGAAAGTGACGCTGGATTTTTTTAGGTGTGCTGCGGGAAGCCTTTTGGATAAATAGTTTGTAAAAATTCTAAACTATCACCGGTTGGTCATCTTTTTGATCATCTTTGCCATAAATGGTCTTTTTGGAAGAACTTTCGGATGGCATTTGGGCGCGACCTATCCCCTTAAAAAGCTGTTTTGGATTATCGAGAAGCAGGGCGTGGGTGAGGACTTCATCCATATGCTCAACAAGCACGATGTTGAGTTCCTTTAATATTTTCTTTGGTATCTCCTTTAGATCCTTCTCGTTTTCCTTGGGGACGAGCACCTTCTTGATCTTGCCGCGATGAGCGGCAAGCAACTTTTCTTTAAGGCCTCCGATAGGCAAAACTCTTCCGCGCAGCGTGATCTCGCCCGTCATGGCAACATCTTTTCTAACCGGCACCCTAAGAAGAGCGGAAGCGATGCCTGTGGCCATCGTTATTCCGGCGCTTGGGCCGTCTTTGGGTATGGCGCCTTCGGGGATGTGGATATGAAGATCGAGCTTGGAATAAAAATCGCGGCCAAGCCCCATATCCTCCGCTCGCGAACGTACATAGCTCATCGCCGCCTGCGCCGATTCCTGCATCACCTCTCCGAGTTTTCCGGTGACGATCATCTTACCCTTGCCGGGTAGCACTGAAACTTCCGTGGTAAGCAGCTCGCCTCCGACTTCCGTCCAGGCAAGCCCTGTGGTTACACCAACCTGATCGTGCTCCTCGGCAAGACCATAATGAAATTTCGGAACGCCCAAATATTTCTGAACCTTCTTGGGCGTGATCCTCACCATCTTGTCTTTCTTGCCGCTCGAGACCACCTCGCGGGCGACCTTTCTACAGATGGATGCGATTTCGCGTTCGAGATTTCTTACTCCCGATTCCTTGCTGTAGCGACGAATGATCATCTTGATGGCTGATTCGGTGAAAATTATATTCTTCTCGGTTATGCCGTTGGCTTCACGCTGTTTTCTGAACAGGTATATCTGCGCAATCTTGATCTTCTCAAGCTCAGTATAACCGGGTATCCTTATGATCTCCATCCTGTCTTGAAGCGGAACAGGAATTGTGGGAAGGGTATTAGCCGTGGTTATGAACATCACATTGGAAAGATCATAATCGAGATCCAGGTAATGATCGTTGAACGTGCTGTTTTGCTCGGGATCTAGAACCTCGAGTAGCGCGGCCGAAGGATCTCCCCTGAAGTCCATGCTCATCTTGTCCACTTCATCCAACAAAAATACAGGATTGGAAGCTCCGGCTTTCTTGATGCTCTGGATCACCTTGCCGGGCATGGCTCCTATGTAGGTTCGCCTGTGACCGCGTATCTCGGCTTCGTCACGCACTCCTCCCAGCGACAGCCTTATGAACTTTCTGCCCATGGCCCGTGCTATCGAACGGCCAAGCGAGGTTTTGCCTACTCCCGGGGGGCCGACGAGGCAAAGAATCGGTCCCTTCATTTTATTGACAAGAGCCCTCACCGCCAGATATTCCACTATTCTTTCTTTGGGCTGTTCGAGACCATAGTGATCTTCGTTTAAAATCTTTTCGGCTTCCTTGATATCTATTTTGTCCTTGGTCATGTCAGCCCAAGGGAGGGTGATTATCCAGTCGATATAATTTCTAACGACCGTAGCCTCCGCAGACATAGGACTCATCATCTTGAGTTTTTTTATCTCCTTCATGACCCGGTCTTTGGCTTCCTCGCTCATCTGCTTCTTCTTGGTCTTTTCTTCGAGCTCCGCGATTTCGGTCTTGAACTCGTCGCGTTCGCCAAGTTCTTTCTGGATGGCCTGCATCTGTTCGTTTAGATAATATTCCCGCTGGGTTTTCTCCATCTGCTTTTTCACCCGAGACCGGATGCGGCGCTCGACCTGCAATATCTCTATTTCGGACTGCATGAGAGAAAGCAGTTTTTCCAGTCTTTTCCCGGGCGAGATGATTTCCAGAATACTTTGTTTGTCAGGAAGCTTCAAAGAGAGATGGGCTACTATGGTGTCGGCAAGCCTTGAAGGATCTTCTATTGTGGAAACAGAAGCCAGCATTTCCGGAGGAATGCGTTTGTTGAGTTTTACATACTGCTCAAAGGTGTTTTTAACCCCGCGCATGAGCGCTTCCACCTCGACGGTAACTTCGCTTTCTTCATCGAACGTCTCGGCTTCGACCAAAAAGAAATTGGGATTGGTGACGAACTGCTTTACGTTCGAACGGCGCTTTCCTTCGACAAGCACCTTAACAGTTCCGTCGGGAAGCCTTAGAAGCTGGATGATGGCCGCAAGCGTGCCTATCTTATAGATATCCTCCGCTTTCGGATCGTTGGTTTTGGGATTTATCTGCGCGGAAAGGAAAATGTCCTTTTCCTTGTTCATCGCCTCCTCAAGGGCCGCGATGGATTTTTCCCGGCCAACGAACAGGGGAACGACCATATGAGGAAAGACAACTATATCTCTTAGAGGAAGCAGCGGAACCAAGACTTTTTCGCCGGCCGATGGGGTTGGAAAATCGCTATTTTTTACCTTGTCTGACATGAAATCTCCTTTGTGAGCGGCTTTTTAAAGAAACAGCGTTGAATTACGTATTGCTGGCTTTCTTTCCTTCGAAGTTGTCGTAAACCACCAACGGCCTTTTGCCTTTATCTATCACGTCTGCATCAACGTGCACTTCTCGGGCATTTTCGCTGGAGGGTATTTCGTACATCACATCTAACATGCACTTTTCTATGATGGCTTTAAGTCCTCTCGCGCCGGATTTTTTCTCTATCGCCTTTTTGGCCACGGCTTCAAGCGCCTGAGAATTGAACTCGAGCTTCACCTTTTCCATTTCGAAAAGTCTTTGGTACTGTTTTACCAAGGCGTTTTTAGGTTCGGTAAGTATCCTCACCAGAGCGGCCTCGTCTAGTTCTTCCAGCGATGCCACCACGGGTATTCTGCCCATAAATTCCGGTATCATTCCGTACTTGATGAGATCCTCGGTTTCTACCTCGCGGAGGAGTTCGCCGAGCTTCTTTTCGGTCTTGCCCTTAACCTCAGCGCCGAAACCAAGCTTCTTTTCACCTATTCTGCGCTCAACTACATCTTCAAGACCTACGAAAGTTCCTCCGCATATAAAGAGTATGTTCGAGGTATCGACCGGAATGAATTCTTGCTGCGGATGTTTTCTTCCTCCTTTGGGAGGGACGCTCGCTATCGTGCCTTCGATGATCTTTAAAAGCGCCTGCTGAACTCCTTCGCCTGATACGTCCCGGGTGATGGACGGATTTTCGGATTTGCGCGTAATCTTGTCGATCTCGTCTATATAGATGATGCCGCGCTCCGCTCGGGCGCGATCGAAATCCGCCGCCTGAAGAAGATTTAGAATTATATTTTCGACGTCCTCGCCGACATAACCGGCCTCGGTAAGGGTGGTGGCATCGGCAATGGCGAAAGGGACTTTCAAAAAACGCGCCAAGGTCTGGGCAAGCAAGGTTTTTCCGGTGCCGGTGGGACCAATGAGCATGATGTTGGATTTTTGTATTTCGACATCGCCAGAATTTTTTTTATGCCCGTGTTCTATCCTTTTATAATGATTATGCACGGCAACCGACAGAACCTTTTTAGAGTAGTTTTGGCCTATCACGTACTCGTCCAAGACTTTTTTTATCTCTTCGGGCTTTGGGACCCCGATGCTCTCCCCTGCTTTGGTTGTTCTTATGTTTTCTTCGGCGATGATATCGTTGCAAAGTTCTATGCATTCATCGCAAATATAGACGGTGGGACCTGCTATGAGTTTTCTGACCTCTCTTTGGCTTTTTCCGCAAAAAGAACACGAAAGATTTAGGGAATCACCTGTTCCGTCGTCGCTTGTTTTCTTGGCCATAATCTATCCCTTCTTCTTTTTTTCTGTTTTCTTTTCGCGATATGTAACGACGTGGTCGATAAGGCCGTATTCGAGAGCCTGTGCGGAGCTCATGAAAAAATCTCGGTCGGTATCGTTTTTTATCTTGTCTAGTTTTTGCCCGGTATGCTCGGACAAAAGCTCGTTTAACTTTTCACGAAGTCTTAAAATTTCCTTGGCTTGTATGGCAATGTCTGCGGCCTGTCCGGAAACCCCGCCCATCGGTTGATGTATCATTATGCGGGCATGTGGAAGTGCAAAGCGTTTTCCTTTGGTTCCTGCCGAAAGTAGCACTGCAGCCATGCTGGCAGCCTGTCCTAGACACAGGGTAGATACCTCCGGTTTTACGTACTGGATGGTATCGTAAATGGCCAGTCCCGCGGTTACGACGCCGCCCGGGCAGTTGATATAGAGATGTATGTCTTTGTCTGGATCTTCAGATTCCAAAAAAAGCATCTGGGCGATAATGACGTTGGCAAGCTCATCTGTTACCGGTGAGCCGACGAATATTATTCGGTCTTTGAGCAGCCTTGAATAAATATCATAGGCTCTCTCCCCGCGATGGGTCTGCTCTATGACCATTGGAACGAGTTCATTTGTCGCCATATTTTTCCTTTCGACAGCATCCGCCCCGATGAATTGCCTCATTTTGAAGGCTTTACCTCTTTGACCTTGGCCTTTGATATGATCAGATCCAGCGTCTTTTCGAAAATGACCTGCGACTTTATGTGGCCGAGCTGGTTTTCTTTTTCAACCTGAGCCTTCACCTTATCGAAAGGCTGGCGGTTTTGATCTGCAAAAGCCTTGATGCGCTGATCTACATCTTCGTCGGTGGCGGAAACGTTTTCTTTTTTGGCAATCGCGCTAACTAACATATAGCCAAGCGCCCGATCGGTCGCTTCCTTTAGATTGGTTTTTACGAATTCCTTGGAATCTAATTTGAGATCTTCTATGGTTTTGCCCTGAGCCTCGATTTGTTTTTTCAGGTTTTCAAGCATATTTCCAAGCTCGGCATCGATTAGTGTAGTCGGCACCTCGATCCCTTGATGTTTTTCTATGAGCTGCCTGATTGTCTGTTCCATAAGACGGTTTTTCTGTAGGTGTTCTTTGAAATCTTCTATGCGTTTTTTTATTTCCTCCCTCACTTCTTTAAGACCCGGGTAATTGCCGAGCGTTTTTGCAAAATCGTCGTTGAGTTCGGGGACTATTTTCTTGCGAACTTCCTTGACCGTAACATCGAAGGCGCCCTTCTTCCCGGCGATCTCCGTCCGGAAATAATCCTTGGGATAATGAAATTCTATCGAACGGGTTTCGCCGGCCTTCATCCCCTCTATTTTTACCTCAAATTCCTTGAGTAGATTGCCTGACCCAAAATCAACCACATAATTTTCAGCTTCGCTTCCCTGAAAAGTTTCTCCGTCGGCGGTGCCTTTAAAATCTATCATTCCCAGCATGCCACTGCCCATCCCCGCATCTTCGGCGGGTTCTAGCTGGGTCATCTGCATTTGCAGGCGTTTTATTTCGGCATCGATCTCTTCAGCTGAAACCGAAATTTTTTCCCGTTCAAGCTTTAGCTTGTCGTAATCTCCGACTTCTATTTCCGGATATATTTCAAAAATTGCTTTGTAGGAAAAATTTCCTTTGGGATCTAACTCGCCTAGCGGGAGGATGCTGGGGCTGCTTATGGGGTGCGCACCGGCATCTGAAACCGCCTGAGGATAGGTGCTTTGAACCACTTTTTTGACAGTTTCTGTCTTGAGTTCATCGCCATAGCGTTTAAGGATTATTTCGTCGGGTACCTTTCCCTTTCTAAAGCCGGGCAGATTTATCTCCTTTCGCATATCCGAAAGGGCCTTGGCGTAGGCATCTTCCACTATTTCTTTTGAAGCCTCAATTTCGAGGCTTTGTCTTATTGAATCTACGTTCTCCAGTTTTACGCTCATAGAATCACCTGTCTTTCGCCGGTTGTTTGTGCAGCGGGGGGGACTCGAACCCCCATGAGTTGCCTCACCAGATCCTAAGTCTGGCGCGTCTGCCAGTTCCGCCACCGCTGCCTATCCTTAAAATGTCGTCAAATATCCCAAAAAGAGCGGCGAAGATAGCCGGAGTTACAAACTAAAGCAAGAAAAACGGTCTCGAATATGATTTTTTGGATATTTTTGACATATTTTCTCAAAAGAAAGGCCGGTTTTGAATGGGCCGTTAGAGGTTTTAGCCAACAGATTTTTGTCTTTACGGATTTAGAAATTTTTCCGGAGGAAAGTTGCGAGCCAACAAATCGTCATGGTAATAGTTATAATATCCGAAAAGTCCTGCGGGATCATCCATTAGTGCAAGCGTGGTCCCGGGCAGGTTTGCTATAAGGAAGGCCGGAGGTTTGATGCTTTCAAGGGGAATATCCTGATAGGTGTATTCCAGAGTCCTTAGCAGCGTAATAGCTTGATTTTGTTCCCAGAATGCACACTGCCCATCTACGGAATTGATAGTCTCTTTCGTTATCGCATTTCTGTCATCTCTTGTATCTACTTTGATGATATGACATTTTAGTCTTGGCTCTTTGTCGGGAGTATAGAATTGATAAGTTGCATGTGTTATAAGACCATCTTCCCTGAATACTTGAAATTCATGAGCTCCTTCTGACATGTGATCTATCCCAAACTCGTTATAAACGTACCTGATAGTGCTGTCTTTATTTTGATCATAATTGTCGAGAATTTTGACGGGGAGCCCGGCATTATTATATTCTATGCTAACTTTACGTTCTTTTCCTTTCAAGTTTGGCAATTTTTCCCATTCTGTTACAGGCTTATCTTCGAACGCAAAATTCTTGTTTATGCTTAAGGACTGGGTGGCTACAATGCTGTACTCCAACTCCCAAAGCGCAAAGTCACGCACCTGCGCATTGATTGCAAAATCAAGCGACAAAAACGAGGAAAGCCTGTTTTTTTCATCATATGTGGGTTTTCTTCCTCCCGTAAGTTGCATATCGTCGGTCGAGGTGCCTCGCCTATTTGTTATCTTCGATACTTTACCGTTTTCATCGTATTCAAATTCTTGCTGTATTATTCTATGAAGCAGAGACAATGCTGGATGGCTATATTTTTCGGAATAACTGACATTTACAAATTTCAAGGTGTTTTCCTTGAATTCAAAAAATATTTCTTTGGTGTAAATTTTACCCTTGTTCTCATTTTCATTTTCTTTGGCATCAGAATTTGTCACCTTTATAGACTTGAAAAAAAGCTTGCTCTGCGGGGTTTCTTCGCAGTCATCACCCTCGCACGGCGGTGGCGGTGGAGGAGGTGTTATCTCCTCGGCGCCTTGTTCTGCGGGAAACATCCCCCGGTCGATTTCGTGATAGCAGCCGGTGAAGGCACCGGCTAAAAGCACTATGGTTGCAACGGCAAGTGTCTTCTTTAACATATCATCCTCCTGTTTGTTACCCGTGATGATACACAGCAAAATGCGTGCCAATACCACGCATTGCCATGTCCTACGCAACTAATCAATTACATTGGACTTTTAAGTCTTTACGGTCATCGATGCCGCTTGGAATGTTGATAAGTGAGGTTTTTGCAAAATTGCTTCGTCAATTTTTTGACTGGGCGACAAAAAATCGCGATCAGATCGAGCAGGATGTTTTTCGAAGATAAAGGCAGATGTTACCAATCCATAAATCCGGGTGTCGAGCTTCTCACCCAACCGGTTTGTTTGTCGTAATTATAGGGATTGTCGAACGGGTCCACCACCTGAGCCTTATCGTCCACTTTTACGGTTTCTACATATCTATGGGTGGCTCCGTCGTCTTGTATCTTGTAGGAAGCCATGGCGAGTTCTATGAGGCTTTCGGGATTTCTGCGCTCGGTCATTTGAAACATGTTGATGCCCTGACGAAGTATAACCAGCTGATGATAGAGGGCTTGCTGTTTTGCCAGTTCACGTTGTTTGAAAAAATTAGCGGCCACAAAACCCAAAAGACCCAGAAAAATTATCAAAAGGATGATTTTTTCAAGACCACTGCGATTTGCATTTCTTATACCCATAGCTCCCTCCCGGTTTTTTTATTGCGATTTGCCAGCGCCCATACTGCAAGAGTGTTGCGATAAGCGCAAGGTTTTCTTTGCAGGATATTTTCGGATAGAACTCACGATACAAAAAGAGACGTTCCAGAATTATCACAATCTTCCAGAAATTTTGCAACGCCGCCGACTTCAACGCCGTCTAGGAGTTCTTCTTGCGCAATTCCCATGACATCCATCGTCATCTGGCAGGCTATGAGTTTTATTTTCGATTTTTTTGCGCTCTCTATAAGTTCGGACAGCGACTCAACCCGCTTTTCCCGCATTATGCGCTTCATGAGTGAAGTTCCAATGCCGGCCATATCGAGATTTGAAAGTTTTAATTTGTCGGCCCCTTTCGGCATCATTTTTGCGAAAATAGAATGTAATAGAGTTTTTTTGACTTTGGGAGAGTCCTTTTTTCTGAGCGCGTTAAGTCCCCAGAAGGTAAAAAACATGCTGACCTTCTTGCCGGAGGCAACGGCACCGGTGGCTATTATGAATGCAGCCATCACCTTGTCGAGTTTTTCTGAAAATACCACAAGGGTAAGCCGATCCTTGGTCATGTTTTCCCTCCCGTTTGTCGCATCTCCAACCGTGCCGCGTTCTATGGTGGCCGAGAAAATTCCTTCGTCGCTTGCAAGTTTTATCAGCCTGTTTCCACTCATTTTGCACCAAGATGTTATATCGCTTGCAAAACCGGGGTCGGTCGCTTTTATCGTTATCCGCTCGCCCACTGCAATTTCGTCCATAGCCTCGAAGGTTTTTTTGATTGGCCCCGGACATGAGAGCCCGCAGGCATCGATTTCTTTAACCGTATTTCGTAATGCGAACCCGTTTGGCATTGTGTCGCTAATTGGCAGCTCTTCCTCGATTGTCACCGGCATATCATCGGTGCGCATAGCTTGAATATAAGTCAGATAGCCCCCTGAAAGGTTGCTGACATCGAAACCTTTTTGCCTGAGAATTCTCTCAGCTAGGTATCCACGAAATCCGATCTGGCAATAGGTTATAAGCGGTTTGTCGCGCGGTATTTCGGATATGCGTCCGCGCAGCTCGTTTAAGTCGATGTTTATGGACCCGTCTATTCTGCCGGCCATATATTCTTCGGCAGTTCTTACGTCTATGATGATCGCTCCCTTTTTTGCGAGTCCGGCTACTTCATCGAAGTGAACTGTTTTTGACATTCCATTTAGGGTGTTTTCAGCCATAAAACCCAGCATATTTACAGGATCCTTTGCCGCTCCGTAAGGCGGGGCATAGGCAAGTTCGAGATTTTTCAGCTTGTCGGCAGGGATTTTGCCCGCGATTGCCGTAGCGATGACATCTATGCGTCTGTCCACGCCGTAAACTCCGACGATCTGCGCACCCAACACGGCACCATTGTCAGCGTCAAAAAGCAGCTTCATCGACATGGGCCGTGCCCCGGGATAATAGCTCACATGATTTGGAACATTCGTATAAACCTTTTTATAGTTTCTGCCGGCACGTTTGAGAAGTTTTTCTGAACACCCAGTGGAAGCCGCCGTTATGTCAAATATTTTTACTATGCTAGTGCCTATCGTCCCATTATAGCGCTTGTCCATTCCAGATATTACATCTGCTGCTATTCGCGCCTGTCTGCTTGCAGGACCGGCAAGTGCCACCTGCCAGTTGTCGCCTAATATCGGATTTTCGACTGTTACTGCATCGCCTATTGCAAAGATGTTCTCGTCTGAGGTCATCATTTTGCTGTCAACTATTATGGCGCCTGTGGTGTTTAGCAAAAGCCCGGCATCTTTTGCTATGGTCGTGTCGGGGCTTACGCCGATAGCAAGTACGACCATATCACAGTTTATCCTTTCACCACCCTCCAAGACGGCGGCGAACGATTTTCCGGCATCGAACGACTCGACACCTTTTCCAAATTTGAAACTTATTCCCTTCATTTTCAGGTGCCGGGTTATCGCATTTGCCATTTCCGGATCGAAGGGAGGCATCACCTGCTCTAGCTTTTCGATCACTGTAACTTTAAGCCCCTTGTTATGGAGATTTTCGGCCATTTCTAGGCCGATAAATCCGGCGCCTATGATCAGTGCGTGCTTAGGTTCTGCTGTTTCCAGATACTTTTGTATGGCCCGGGCATCGGGTATGGTTCTAAGGGTGAATATTCTTTGGTCATTTATTCCGTCAAGTGCCGGACGTATTGGCTTTGCTCCCGGGGAGAGTACTAGGACGTCGTATTCCTCTTTATAGGTTTTGGCGGATTCAAGATTTTTTATCAATATGGTCTTTGCCGTTCTGTCTAAAGACAAAACCTCGTTTTTTATTCTCACATCCACGTTAAATCTTGCTTTGAAAAACTCTGGAGTTTGAAGCACGAGTTTTTTGCTTTCATCGATCACGCCGCCTACGAGATATGGAAGGCCACAATTAGCAAAAGATATGTATTCTCCTTTTTCAAATACTATTATCTCGAATTCTTCGGAAAGCCTTCGAAGCCTTGCGGCACAAGTGGCTCCACCGGCCACTCCGCCTACGATGAGTATTCTTTTTTTCATTTTCTGCTCCTTATTGAAACTTGCGGGTCAATATACATTATGCATCGATCGCGCAAGGATATTGCCACAGGGTTTCGGCATGATATAGTCTTTCGAGCATGTCTTCTAAAAAACCAAAGTTCTCTTATTACAGAAAGCTTACCAAGGGCCAGAAGGCGGTTTACGATAAAAGTGACAAGATAAAATGGGTAAAGCTGCCAAACGCGGAAAGATTTTATCAGGCCGTGGAGGCCCTCGAAAAAGGGCTCGGTGCGGATGATCGCGAGGCGGTTGCAGACGCCTCCGAAAGAATAGTTTACGGTCTCTGCCGTACTTTAAACGTCCCACAAATGCGGATTAGGGTGCTTGCCACACGGCCGTCGAAAAGCTCCGGCGAGCTTCATGGCCTCTATGAGTGGGAGGAAGGCCACAAGGCAACTATCACCGTCTGGATGCGCACCGCCAAGCAGAAAAACGTCGTGGCTTTTAGGAGTTTTTTGCGAACGATCATCCACGAGTTTCTCCATCACCTCGACTACAACCTGCTCCGCCTTGAGGATTCTTTTCATACCAAGGGTTTTTACAGCCGTGAATCGAGCATAGCGAAACAACTTTTAGGCGAGATTACGCAAAAAGGATAAAACGATGTTTTTGAGATTTTGATAATATCGGGATTTCGCTTTGCTTGCATTTCCCCTTTTTGTAAATACAATGCCTCCCATGAAAAAAGTCATCATTTCAGCAGTTTTTCTAACGGTTG
>Ga0351893_10012_pt2 | contig 83445 bp, 74 predicted proteins | sample TotcelFGM3001K15_FD_206765 | JGI IMG/M metagenome (GOLD analysis project Ga0351893, IMG submission 206765) | Enriched cells from coal bed in the Powder River Basin, Montana, United States - Total cells FGM rep3 HSBNCT.FGM.300.1.K15 ...
CGAATTCTTTGCCAAGAGATCTATTTTGCTTTGATTGAGAATTTTTTGATAGATTTTTTCAATGATATTTTTTATATTTTTAGTGGATGAAATACCTGCATCCTTTTGCTTACTGAATCGCCGAAAAAAATGAATTAATTGATTTTGAAAAGCATATAATGCTTCATTTATTTTTTTATTTATTCTTAGTTCTTGTTCTTCTTGCTTTAATTTTTTTCTACCCTGATGATATTCGCCCACTAAAAGTTCGAACAAATTGGGGTAATCTTGCAGCAACGACCAAAATGCTAATTGCACTGGAGTAAGCTTCAGTGGTACAGAGGTAGGACTTTGCGGCAACTCTCGTAACCCATTTGCTAAACGGTCAGAAAATTTGGCTTCGATTGCACGTACAACTTCAGGTTGACGTTGCGCTAGCCACTGCATTTCAAAGTTAAGTTCCCGCTTAATTTCTTCGAGTTCCTCAACGTTTTTATTTTTTGCGTCCTCATATTTTACGGTAACGATTGATTTTATTCTTTCTAGCTCAGAAAGAACTTCTGTGCTCGGCTCATGGTCATGTCCTATTGTGCCTATGAGTTCAGCTAAGGATTTTAAAGGCAGGTCGGGATAATTTAATGGTTTTTTTAAAAGTGTTTGTTCTAAATTGATATCTTTAAGCATATGCTTGTTTAATAAATAATTTACATTTTGCTTGAGATCCCCAGATACTTCATTCGGCAAATCTTTTTCTGCCTCAATGAGCTCATTAATGGTTTGAAAAACATATTTTAAACGGTCGGAAATTTTGTTTGGGTTAGTATTGCTTCTTGGGAGGCGATGATGATACCAATATAAATCTTTAGCTAAATTAAAAGTCTTTTTGCATACCTCACTACCAATTTCCTGAAAAGAAACTGTAATGAACTCAAAGCTTAAATTAGGATTTTTTTCTACCTCGCGATTAAACCGAGTTAACGATTCTTTCTGTCTTTTCTCTAACTCTAATAATACGCAACATAGAAGAGAAGGTATCCAGGGCATTTCTTCTATAGTGTCGTCTAATTTTTTTAGGTATGGATTTAATTTAGTTGCTTGGAAATTAAAAAGATCATCATGCATAAGATTTATCTCGACATAAAATTAAATTAAAACACCTTCCTGATTCATGTTAAAAAGCTTCCAGTCTCATCTAAGATAAAAACATATTGTGTTCAAGTCTACAACCCGGTAAAAAAACTGGGAGTTTCTTTACTCGCCATCGAAAAATAATAAAAGCTTAATTTTAAGAGATTATGTGGTTTTGAGATGAACGTGTTGTTTTTTGACGTTATTCATTATAATGAGATACTTTCATCACCAATAGGAAAATTGAATCATATGGAAGAAAATACGTTAGGTTTACCGCTTGAGTATAATGAATTATCTGAATACTTTGACGCGCTGGCTCAGGGTGATGATCATTCAAAAAATCGCGCTATTGAAAAAATATTGAAGCAGCGCAATGTAGAGACAGTTCTAGATCTCACTTGCGGAACGGGTTCTCAAGTTTTTTGGCTGCAGAAATGCGGATATAAAGTGCTGGGAGTAGACTTCAGCCCGGCGCTGTTAGATATAGCAAGAAATAAGGCTAAAAAAGATAAAATTGAGGTAGAGTTTATAGAAGGGGATATGCGCACAATTAAAATCGGCAATTTTGATGCGGTGATCACGATAGCCAATGCAATAGGACATCTCACCAAGCTGGATTTTGAGAAGACGCTGCAGAATATAAAGAGAAATTTGAAAACAAGTGGGATTTATATATTTGATATATTCAATTTGGAGGCGATGACGGACAATGCGGTAAAGAATTTGGCGATGGATATCAGTGGAATCTATAAAAATAATAAAATTCGCAATATTCAATATTCCAAGCTAGATAAATCTAGTGGACTTCTAACCTCATACGATAAATTTATTATTCAAGAAGGTGTGAATAAAGAAAAAAATCTCAAGAGTAAATTTACGTTACAGATTTATACTGCACGGGAATTACGTCAAACACTTGCTAAAAATGGATTTAAAACGCTGAGTCAATATGGGATAAATGGAGAAATATTTTTAGAAAATGAATCTATGAGTATTTTGACGGTAGCAATGAAAGCTGATTTAGCTCGTAAAATTTTAAAAATACATTGATTTTATGGACAGCTTGAAAATATTTTTTTATGTTCGCTTCATGTGTTAAAAAATCCTGAACATTTCATTAAGATTCCTGTTGGGTTTCAAATTTTCATATTGCATTAAGAATTCTGTGATAATTTACGCAGTAATCATTACATATTTTGGAACTTTTTTATGGCTAACGATACTTGGACACTTCTATCGGAAAATTTCAAATCAAATGACCCTTTAGAGATAAAGCGTTCGTACATTCTAAAAACTCTAGAGTGGTTTCAGATTCCCTTTGAAAAACTTCTCAAGATTCATGAAGCACTGAAAAAAGATAAATATATTTCTATTCCTGCTTATTTAGATAAATATTTAATTCCATTAATAAGTAATTTTTATCGGTCAAGAGAAACCGGGGTTCATTTAAGAGGATTTATTTCCTTATGTTTCAAAGGCGATTTATCTTCTAATGCTTGGGATAAAGTTTGGAATTACTTAGACGAAGCGGAAAAATTATTTTATGCGACTACGGAGTATTATCTAGGTTACCCTGTTGAAATTGCCACTTCCGAAGGTAATTTATACGTCCTAGCAAGATTAGATAGAGTATATCAAGATTTAATATCAAAGTACCCACAGCGTCAATATTTCCTACACCTGGATATTAGAACAGCCTTATTAAAATTTCCCACGTATACTGCGAGCTCAAATCGTGATGCGTGCTATCAGTTTTTGTTAGAGATGTGTGAACGATATTCGACAACGGGAAAGTCTAATCCAAATAAAAGTATTTTCACCAACAAAGAATTCAAGTTTTGCATACGGGGTATATTTTTTGGTGAAGGTGCAACATCATTAATAGATGTATTTTTAGAAATATGCCAAGACTATTTTATTAAATCGCCAAAATGGGAAATTGGTCTATCGCTTGAATTAAAACTATTATGTCAATTTTTTCTTGCAAAAAGCATGACACTCGAAGAGTATCAGGAATTTAAAGATAAACTTTTAAGTTTATTGGAAAAACATGAATCATATTCAGAAGAGAGTTATCGTGAATGTTGGAAAGAATTTGAAGATTTAGCAGTTGAACTTTCCAAAAAATCTGTAAAAAATCCGCCAGATATAATTGCCACGCACGAAGAAAGTTTGGATAAGTCTGAAAATACCTCATCTGATGAAGAAGAAATTTCGGACTCGGAAGATGAAATATCTGAGGAAGAATCAAGCTCAGAGGAGGAGGGTGAGAAAAGAATTCCAACTACTGAGCAGTCTTCCCAGAGCGAAACTCAATACCAAGTGATAAAAAAAGAATTATTTAACTCAGTAGAACTAAAAAATTTAAATAACTACGGGCTCAGCCATACAATTAAAAATCAACTTATTTCAATTTATATAGAGCAATTAAGAAATGCTGGTAGTTTGCAAGACCTTGCTGAAGCTTTAACAGCTGATCCTAAAATTGCGACATATTCTATGCGTGAAAATACAGGTTGTGGTTTTTATTCAATTTTTCACTCAGGAGAACAATCTACTGCCGACACGCTGGCCAATAAATTAAAAGCAAAATTTGAGAATATTCAAACCAAGAATAGACTTGGGTAAATAAATAATGATCCCGGATCTGTGATCCGGGCTACAATTCGTGTAGCCTGGATCGAAGATCCAGGAAAATAAATAATGAATCCCGGATCTGTGATTCGGGCTACGATCTTGCAATTGCTTTTTTATTTTCGGCATCAAATAAATGAATATGCTGTGGCGAGAAATAAATATTTATTGATTCTCCGATTTTTGGTTTGATGCTACCGGCCACTCTTACCGTTAATATTTCAGCAGGATTGTTAATATATCCATAAATTAATGTATCGGTACCCAATGTTTCGATTTGAGATATTTTGAGAATCATTTTTTCCTGACCTTGTGCATCTAAAGATATATGCTCAGGACGGATTCCAACAATAACGGATTGGTTTTCTGTCAAATCGGGATAAGGGCTCAGCATATTAATTTGCATATTATCGACGGTGATTGTGGATTTATCTTTATTAACTGTTCCGTATAAGAAATTCATCGACATGGAACCAATAAAACTCGCGACAAAGACACTGGCAGGTTTATCATAAATTTCTAAGGGTGAGCCTACTTGTTCGATAACTCCATGGTTTAAAACGATGATGCGATCCGCTAAAGTCATCGCTTCAACTTGATCATGGGTGACATAGATACTGGTGATATTTAAATTTTGTTGTAATTTTTTTATTTCTAGGCGCATCTGTACACGCAGTTTTGCATCTAAATTTGATAACGGCTCATCAAATAAAAATAAATCGGGCTCGCGAATAATCGCGCGTCCCATAGCAACGCGTTGACGTTGCCCACCTGATAATTCTCGTGGTTGTCGATCTAATAATTTATCTAATTGCAACATTTCAGCGGTTTTTTGCACTCTTTGCTTAATATCTTGTTTGGCAAATTTTCGCATACGTAAACCATAGGCAATATTATTATAAACATTCATGTGGGGATACAATGCATAGTTTTGAAAAACCATAGCAACATTACGATCTTTTGGACTCATATGATTGGAGATTTGATTATTAATTCGAATTTCGCCCTGAGTGACTTCTTCTAAACCGGCGATAATGCGCAGTAAAGTGGATTTACCACAGCCGGAGGGTCCTACCACCACGATAAATTCACCATCATGAATATCTATTGAAAAATTTTGAATAATGGGATTTCCATTCAAAACTTTACTCACGGATTTGAGTGATAAAGAGGCCATGTTATTTCTCGCTTTCAATTAAACCTTTGATAAACCATCGCTGCATGATGATAATAATGATAACCGGAACTAAAGTCGCTAATATAACGGTCGCCATTATATAATTCCATTGTGGAACTTGATCGGCTACATCAGCAAGACGTTGGATTCCCATGACTACGGTATACATATCTGATCGCGTTGTAATGATGAGCGGCCATAAATATTGATTCCAGCCATAAATAAATTGAATAATAAAAATAGCGGTAATATTTGTTTTTGATAGAGGAAGCAAAATATCCTAAAAAATTGCCATGAGCTAGCACCATCAATTCGAGCTGCCTCGACTAATTCATTGGGTATCGTCATAAAAAATTGCCGAAATAAAAACGTTGCCGTTGCCGACGCCATGAGTGGCAATGTTAATCCAACATGTGTGTTCAATAAATTCAAGCGTGCGGCGATTTCAAAAGAAGGTAAAATGCGAACTTCAACGGGTAGCATTAAAGTAATAAAGATTAACCAAAATGCCAACATGCGAAAACGAAAACGATAATAAACGATAGCGTAGGCTGATAAAAGGGAAATTAAAATTTTTCCTATTGCGATTGCGAGTGCCATAATTAAGCTATTCAGCAGCATAATTTTAACGGGGATACCGCCAGCGGCTTCAATTCCTTGCCCCAATACTACTGAATAATTATGCCAAAAATGATGACCTATCCATATCGGAATAGGTGCTTGTAATAATTCTTGCACGCTATGTGTCGAAGCAACAAAAGCGATATAAACAGGAAAAATAATAATCATAGCGCTGATGATAAGCATCAAGTGTGATCGTATGCGCTGATTTAAAGCTTGTTTTAACATTTAAAATTCCAACTTCATTTATAATGCACCATTTTTTCAATATATTTAAAATGTAAAATTGTCAGGAGTCCGACGATAATCATTAAAATGACCGATTCTGCTGCTGATTTTCCGAAATCTAATCCGATAAAACCATCGGTATACACCCGATAAACTAAAATATTGGTGGCATTATCGGGGCCACCTTCCGTAACGACTTGAATTAATCCGAAGGTGTTAAAAAAGGCATAAATAAAATTCATAGCAATGAGAAAAAAAGTCATTGGAGATAATAAAGGAAATACAATACTCCAGAAACGACGAATCGGGCTTGCACCATCGATGGTGGCTGCTTCTAAAATACTATCGGGAATTGCCTGTAAGCCGGCTAAGTAAAATACAAAATTATAACTAATCTGTTGCCACGCACCTGCGATAATAATTAAAAAAATCGCTTGGCCAGAATGAACGGTGAAATTCCAAGGATAATTAAATTTCGCTAACACGTAAGTAACTAAGCCAATTGCAGGATCGAATAAAAATCGCCACAGCATACCTGCAATGGCTGGTGCAACGGCATACGGCCAAATCATTAAAGTGTGATAAAAGCTTTTACCTCGCAAAACCTGATTTATTTTATTCGCGATATAAAGTGCAGCCGCCATTGCAACTAAAGTTAAAGCCGCGGCAAAAAAAATGGTAATTAAAAATGAATATAAATAGCCGCTATCTGTAAATAATTGCCGAAAATTGGCGAACCAAACAAAGTGATAATGAATTCCAAATGCATCACTGCGATAAAAGGCGTCTTGCAGCGCTTTAATTGCGGGCCATAGAAAAAATATAATGACTAAAATTAATTGTGGTGCAATCAGTAAATAAGGCCAGAATTTTGCTTTAAAATAATGAAATGACTCTTTGTTCAATCTTGTATGTCCTCTTGAAAATCCTTCAGTAATTGGTTGCCTTTGGTTACTGCATCATTTAGAGCTTTTTGTGGAGATTTGGCCCCCGATAGCGCCGCCTCAATGGCCTCTTCATTAATTTCTCGAATTTGCGAATAATTACCGAGACGTAAACCTTTTGTATAGGGTTTGGGGGGACGATAATTTAATTCTTGAATCGCAATTTCAGCCCCCGGTAATTTTGCGTAAAATCCTTGTTTCTTCAATAATTGATAGGCTGCGTTGGTTGTTGGAATATATCCGCTGGCTGATGACCATAAAGCTTGAATTTCTGGTTGTGCCAGGAATGCAAAAAAGTGGGCGATAACGTGATAAACATCGGATTTAAATCCTTTCATTGCCCATAATGCAGCGCCACCGATAATCGTGTTTTGCGGTGCTCCAGGAATATTTTCCCAATATGGTAGCATCGCTACACCTAATGGAAATTGCACTACATCGGTTAACCCACGTAATGACCCTGAAGATTCCATCATCATTGCGCAATTACCGCTAATAAAAAGCGTTTCGGCATTATCTTCTCGTCCGCCATAACGAAAAATACTGGTTTTTTGCCAATCTTTTAATGCTGTAATTTGTTGTAAAACGATTTTATTATTGAAAATCATTCTGGCATTAATTCCATTGGGACTAAATCCATTATTTTCGGTTGCAATTGGCGTATTATGCCAAGCAGAAAAAGTCTCGATCTGAATCCAAGACGGCCATGCTGTAGTAAAACCACAGGAGTACCCACTATTCACGATTTTTTTTGCGTCCTCAGCAAGCTCGGTCCAAGTTTTAGGAGGTTGGTCGGGATTAATGCCTGCTTTTTGAAAGGCTTGTTTATTGTAATACATGACTGCGGAGGAACTATTAAACGGCATCGCTAATAATTGTCCTTTAGAATCTGAATAATAATCCGCAACTGCGGGAATAAATTGTTGGGTATCAAATGGAATTTTTGCCATCTGCATGAGTTGATATAGTGGAACGATGACACCGGCTGGATTGATCATGGTGGCCGTTCCCACCTCAAATATTTGCACAATGCCAGGTTGTTGATGCGCGCGAAAAGCAGCAACCGTCGCCGTTAACGTCTCTGAATAATTCCCTTTAAAAACGGGAACAATTGCATAATCGGATTGCGTCGCATTAAATTTCGCAACGATATTATCCAACTCAGTGCCAAGTTGACCCGCCATGGAATGCCAGAAATAGATTTTATTCAGAGATAAGCTAGCTAGTGGAAATAGAAGGGTTAAGATAAGAGTGAAGAAAAAACGCATTGCATAAATCCTTTTATGACATTTTATTTTTATATCATATCGGATGCTTTCAGGGTATGTTTACTGATAAAGATTTTTCAATGTTCTCGTTTTAGCTTTATAGTTTGTGCACACGAAGGTTATTATTTTTAGCGAATAAGGCGTTTGTTTTTTCTTGCAATACACCCCCTACCACTTTCCCATGATAAAAAGGAGTTGACTCGGCAAGTGTTTTGGCTCGTATCTTACTTTGTTGATAACCACGTTTTAAAAGCCAGGGCATTGATGTGCCATAAACCACTTTTGATATGCCTGCATACATCACTCCACCCTCGCACATTGGACACGGTTCTCCTGTAGTATAAATTGTGGTTTGTGACCATTTCAGCTTCGGATATTTTTTACTGCAGTTAGAGATTGCGACTATTTCACCATGATGGGTGGGATTATGGCTACTATCAATATCATTTAAACCTGTACAGAGAATTTTCCCCGTTTTATTGTCTACAATAATGGCTGAGAAGGGGAAGATAGGATTATGTTGAGCTAATTTTATTGCTTGTTGCATGTATTGCGCATCATTTAGTGCGTGTGTATTTGATGTCGCTATTAATAGAATAGGGGTAATAAATTTAAAATGGATCTTCACGTTTCACTCCATTGATTCAGCATCGATAATTTCATCATATGAGTCACTCGTATTTTTGTCAATCGGATGGGTTAAATTAATAAAATAAAAACGGCGGCAGAAAAAATTTAATTTTATGTGACATCGTCGAAATTAAACTATAAATCCGGCTAATTTATTTTTTATAAATTTTTGCAGATGTCGTAAACTTCGGTAGGCAGTAAATTATTACTGCCTGAAACCATGAATCTTAAGTCCTAATCAAAATGATAGCTAGCGCCTACGAATAATTCATTAAATTGAACATGTCTAGCTTTAAACGGATTAATTGTGCTTCTAATTCTCGAGAATGTTTCAAATAGTGCGGTACCGGTTTGTAATATGCCGACATCTACAAAACGATAAGCAATATTGAAATGCAATTGCGGCCAACGAATACACGCATAATCTACACCCACTCCCACTTTCCAAGCGAAATTTGTCGTTGTTTTCCCACTCACTAAAATATCGAAAGTCGTTGGGATTACGCGTGACGGAGTAGCAATATCGGTATTTTCAAAACTACCAATTCTATTCCAAGCAGCACCCACGCCTGCTGTAACATAAGGTATAAATCCGCCCCAATTCACATCAGGATTTAAATTAACAGCTAATAATAAAGTTTGAATTCGAATATTATGAGCTATATAACGCTCCCCTACTTGACGCGCAGGATTCACCCCGAGCGTGCCATCCAAAGTTGAAATTCTATCCCAGTGATATTGACCGCGAAAATCATAGCCTAAATCTGCACTCACATTGGGATTAAATCGAAGGCCAACATAGCCGCCATATAAAGGTGATGTATTCATGTCTGTATCAAATACACTGTGGTTGAATGTAATCCAAGTTCGTCCGCCCAAAATGCCATACTCAGGCTGAAAATTCATGCGGGTGGAAATTGAATATCCTGCTTCAACTCCCAAGTAGGGTGACCAATGGAAGCTAGCAACCTCAGGCCCTCCAGCGAGTGTTAATGTGGGTATGAATAAAGCGAGCGTGAGTAGTATTTTTTTTTGCATGATTTCTGCCTATTGGTTAATAAAAAAAGAATTTACATCATAATTTAAAAAAATAATTATGCAATCACTGATGTCTTTTTTTGATAAATACATATAGCATCTTGAGCTACCATCTATTTTAACTACTTGGCAAAATCCTCTACCAATATAGAGTGCAACCAACTTCAGTAGTCTATATTTCCTTCGAAATAATGATAAAAGATTCATGCCTGCTGTAAGAGAATATTTTATGTGAATATTTTTTTGCAATTTAGATTTAATTCTGAAAATTGATTTCGTGGAATACTGAAATCTTTGGGCCTGATATTGCGAATAATTCGAGGACACGAAATCGAATCAATTACTCAACGTTTACTTTGGCTCTGCGATTTTATAGAACACTACAATTTTAGCGGTATGATAGTTTGTTCTATCGAGCGGCTACATTAAATAACTCTTTATGCTGACAAATTAGAAATTAAAATAATTTTATTTTCATGAAATTTTTTTTCTCTTTTATTGAAAGGTATCACTTACGCGTATTTAATGTGGATTTAAAAAGAAGAAGTGATTATAGTTTTGGAACCATTACCTAAAATAAATTTAATATTATTTCTCAACTAGTGAAGTCATATTGAACTGGGAAATGCAAAAGTTATTGCATCAATATAGGGCGCGCTTAGTAGGCCAGATGCAAATATCAAGGGGAAATAAATATGCTGTCTAATCACGTTTTAACTACAGAAGAACAAAAAACCCTCATACAACTTTGTACTGTTGAAGGTGCCGCAATTAAATTATGATTTTCTACCCTTGGATGGATGGTAATGCTTCTGGCAAATTAATCGTAAATGCACCAGAAATTGGCGCAGTTAGCGGACCTGCAGCACCTTATACATTCACAATTATTAGTGGAGGCGGCGGTGATAAGGACTTTGTTGTGAGAGGGTGCATGCCATCCATGGCGCGAATAATATATTTTTGGAAATCCCGGCCCTGCCGTCCTGGCAGGGCGCTCGGCGGGAAAAAAGCTTCGCTTTTTTCTTTGCCGCCTCGCTCCGCGTCCGATGTCCGCGGTTTCGTTTCCCGTCGCACGCAAATAAAAAAATAGACCCATTGGGTCTATTTTTTTATTTGATGGTGGAGGCGGCGGGAATCGAACCCGCGTCCGCAAATCCGCTGCCATTGGCTCTACATGTTTAGTGACGTCTATTATTTAACTATTAACCACCCGACGCGCAGGGAGAGCTAATAGCGAGCCCTATTGTTTTAACCATTAGACTATGGGCCATAGCCAATGGCGAGCTTGTAAAAATGACCACTGAGTTTCACCGTACAAGCACAGTGAGTCAATGGACTGTTACCGGTTTTTAAGCGGTGTGTGATTAGCAGTTAACTGCTTACGCAGCTAAAGCTAAATCACCAGCGGTATAGTTACTATCGTTTGCAACTATGATTTACAACTTCTGTTTTACGAGCGTTTGTTGCCGTGCTCGACATGCACCTCAGGTTTTGTAACCCACGTCGAAACCTGGTCGCCCCCGAGAGAACTGCGTAATTTAACGCAATAAATCAGATAAGTAAACAGGTTACTCTATTATTATACCATTTAGCGCTTTAAAATGCGTTGTTTTTGCCGATTCCAGTCGCGCTCTTTTAAGGTCTCGCGCTTATCATAGGTTTTCTTACCCTTAGCTAGCGCGATTTGCACTTTGACATAATTCTTATGCCAATGAAAATCCAAGGCTACTGCTGTGTGACCTTCTCGATTGACTGCGCCAAACAATTTGGCTAACTCTCGTTCGTGTAACAATAACTTACGCGTACGTTGAGAATCCGGCTGAATATGGGTTGAGGCAGTTTCTAACGGAGAGATGACGGCGCCGATCAGCCAAGCTTCGCCATCTTTTAGAATCACATAGCTGTCGCGTAGCTGAATGCGACCAGCACGAATGCTTTTTACTTCCCAACCTTCGAGCACGATGCCAGCCTCGAATTGTTGCTCGACAAAATAATCATGCCGCGCTTTTTTATTCGCGATAATGAGCCGTTCTTGGGTTTTATTTTTACTCATAGCGCGGCTAGTGTAGCACATCTGTCCAGTGGATTGGATAGCAGAATTGCTAGCATATTTTAAACTCGCCTGGTATCTTTACCGTGCAAAATCAAGATAATGGGATCATTAAACGTCATGCCTTCAATTAAAAAATCTCAAGTTATCGGTTACACGCAAGAACAAATGTACGCGCTCGTTAATGATATTCCGAATTACAATCAATTTGTGCCGTGGTGTGTGGAAAGTCGAGTATTAAATCAAAATGATGAGGAAATTCGTGCGACTTTAGGTTTTGCTGCTAAGGGTTTACATAAATCATTTACTACATTAAATCGTTTACATCCGCATAAAATGATTGAAATTCGTTTAGTGGATGGTCCGTTTAAACATTTAGAAGGCTTTTGGCAATTTGATAAAGTAGATGAAAATACTTCGCGAGTTTCTCTCGATTTAGAATTTGAATTTTCGACGCGATTATTGGGAATCATGTTTGGTCCCATTTTCAATCAAGTTGCATCAACTCTCGTTGAAGCTTTTTGTAAGCGTGCTAAAGCTGTTTATTCACGTGATTAAAATAACAGTTGCTTATGCTGGCACCAAAGATCAGATTGAAATTCCAGTAGAAGTTTCACAGCATTGTACGGTTGCATTAGCTATTCGAAAATCAGGAATTTTATCGCGTTTTCCGGAAATTAATTTTCCGGATATTGCGGTTGGGATTTTCAGTAAAAAAGTATCGTTAGATGATTTAGTGAAAGAGGGCGATCGAGTTGAGATTTATCGCCCTTTAAAAATAGATCCGAAAGAAGCGCGTCGTTTGCGCGCTAAGAAAAATAAAAATTAATAACCGTTAACTGGGTCTCTCAGATTATTTGTATCGTATACGATATTAACCACGGCTCCGTTTTGGAAGTAAATAATCAATCGTTTGATAATCATGCGATGCCAAACACGTTTAAATGAATACACATACGCTAATTGATTATTAACGAAGACATTATCCAACACCGGATTGCCTATCGCAGCGATCACTTCGGATGGTGCCATGCCTTTGTGAATTTTAGCGACTTCTGCAGTCGTTAAGATATTTCCTTGCGGAACAGGAACACGGTAACAGCTAGTGAGGGCGAGGACGGAAACGAGCACTAATCCAAGTAGAAAATTTTTGCGCAACATGGGCGATTCCCTCTAATTTGAAGATCGATGATTATAATGAAACAAATGGCCGATATCCATATTTTTGATATGATTGAGCCAAAGGGGGAATGTTTATGGAGCAGCGTAAAAACCAAAACCTGAAAAAAGCGGGATTAAAGATCACGTTACCCAGGGTTAAGATTCTGCAAATTTTAGAAAATGCAGACCCACATCATATGAGCGCAGAAGAAGTTTATAAAAAACTGCTCGATGCTGGTGAAGATGTTGGTCTCGCGACCGTCTATCGTGTGCTAACTCAATTCGAAGCCGCGGGTTTAGTCAGTCGACACAACTTTGAGGGTGGGCGCTCCGTATTTGAGATTAATGTTGGAGAGCACCACGATCATTTGGTTTGTATGCATTGTAATTTAGTCGAAGAATTTGTGGATGATGTTATCGAAAAACGTCAAGAAGCCATTGCTAAAAATGCCGATTTTAAAATTACCGACCACAACTTAACAATTTACGGTTTATGTAAAAAGTGTAGTGGCCGGAAATAATCGATTTAATTCTTTTATAACTCAAGGCCCTGTTTCTTTTCTTCTTGCTTGAAAGGTAAATTATTCCAAGATGCTTCGTAAAAATCACAGGTGTACTTATGTCGTTTACCTAATCCAGAATAAGGCGTTTGTTTGTTTTTTAAAAGCGTTGCGGTTAGTTCAAATTTATTTTTAATCATCGAATCGTTTTCAGTAGAATAAACTGGTGGTAAATCTTTTAGAATATTGCGTAAATTTACTATGCCATCTGGAATTTTATTCCAAAAACCAAAAAAATTACGACCTTTAGTATGCCAATCAGCGATCATAACTTTTTCTTTTAATTTTAATAAATGAGTAAATTTTTTTTCCGTATCTGTTTCTATACGTTGGTCGCTTTTATTATCTACAGGAGATTCAGATGAGCTTTTTGAAAAGAGAGTAGGTATATTATTTCTAGGGGGTTCTCTTTGAGCCTTATTACCTGAAAATGGTTTTGCGGATGGAGACTGGGATACAGAAAGTTCAAATGTGGGGAGTGAAGACGCACTGTTGGGTGATTCAGACAGTGTCTCGTCGCTTTCAGAATTGGAATCAGCATCGGTAGGATTTGTTATTAATTTTTGATGATCAGCATCCGATTGCGCTGAAGTGATAGCTGCTTCATTGCTAGGGGCTGATTGTGTGCTATCCGCAGATTGGGATAATCGAAGAGAGCACATGGTAGAAGTTTCTTGGAAGTCGATTGTAAATGACTTTTCAGTGAATTCTAAAATTTGATCTTTGCATCCTTGGGTTAGATATTCCCCAAGCTTGGTTTTTAAATCTTGAAGAGTTTCAAATCTTTCTTTAAAAGTTTGGGTGGCAAAAAATTCCTGCATTATTTTTTTTGCAGCGGGATATTGGTCTTTTAAAGAATCATTTAATTGCCTGAATTGCTCATTTTTTATTTCAGACATCAGATTCAAAATATTAATTACAGGCACTACAATACGAAAACGGCCCTTATTGTTAATATCACGACTTTCTAATAATTCCGCATCTAAACTGGGATATTTTTCTAGTAATGTCTCGTGAATTTTTCTTATAGCCTCGATATCACTATTTAATGCTGTTACAAATTGACATTCACCTCTTGGTTGCCAATCGATATTCGGTGTTAAAAGTTTTAGGAATGCGAGGATGTCGAGATCAGAATCCATTACAGAGTCAACAATTTCAGGAGCTGTATTTTTATTTAAATATTCCGTAAGATTTTGTTCACTAATAGTTAAACGGAAAAAATCTTTTTGGGTTATGGATGGCGCGATCTTAAAATCTAATTCAGGATATTTTTTCTTTAATTGAGTTTGCTTTTTTTTCCAGAATGTACCCTTTTCTTCTGGGGTGCAGAAATTTTGGAAAGATTTATTAAATGTCCATATGGTTCTGGGCATATTAGTCACTTCTGCTAAAAAATTTAATTTTTTCAATTGCGAATAAACAACAGGAAATATTTGTAATTTTCCATGCGCATTTCTACTTATTAAAATTTTGGAACCATTCTGATGATGATGGCCATTGACATATTTCTTGTTTACTAAACCATTATATCGACTGACTGTACCTTTGCGACCATAGATATCTGCCTCAATATCAAGTTTATAAAGCGCATCACTTAAGCGAGCAGCAAAACTGTTTTGATTACCGTCTCCTGAATAACAGCGAACTAAACTAATAAGAAGTTTAGGTTTTTTCTGTCCGATTGAATAATCTTTGAGTGTAGAACGAGTGAAGTTTTTTGCGATTAAACAAGCTAATTCCTCAGGGCTCCAAGCGTGATCTTGATCATTACTGTCTGTACCCAAGATTATATTTGGATCGTTTTGAGGACCATGACCTATGATATAAAGTCGTGTTCGCCGAGTAATACTATCCTTTAAATGTTCTGCATAATTTTCTGGATTTTTTTCCCCATTCAAAAAAACAGTTTTAGTAGTTAATTTACGTGCAGTCACCTTTTCGGTTAACATCTCTGCTGTTCCGCCACGTCGAGGGAAACGATGGGGGAGTTCATTTGCAGAGGGACCTTGGAGACTCAAGATCACTTGATTTTTATATAATGTAGGCATATGAAACCTTAAAAAAATTTATATTTTGTTTTGTGCATTCATTTTTGTTTCAGATTCAGTCTCTTTGCATGCGGCAAAAGAATTTGCATAGAAAGCTTTGGTGTCCTTATGCCTTTGACCAAATCCAATGTAATCTGCTTGTTTTTTCTCAAAAAGTGATTTTGTTCGCTGAAATTTACTTGCAATAATCTCATCATTTTTAGCAGAATAAATTTCTGGTAAATCTTTTAAAATATTTCGTAAATTGACTATACCCGCTGGGGTTTTATTCCAAGATCTAAAGAAACCAAGGCCTTTACTACTCCAATCAGATTTATTAACTTCTTGCTTTAAGTTTAATAAATAAGTCTGCTTGATTTCTGCAGGGGTTTGAGATGGATGAAATAAAGTATTTGAACTTGTTGTTAACACTGGAAGAACGATCTCTTCTTGTGTTGAAGAATTTGAAGGTTGGCTGTTCGATAATTCTGTAGAAGAATCTTTTGTAAGAATCGGAATATGTGAAGAGATGCGATTATTATTTTCCTCATCACTTTGCTTGGATGGTGTGGTTGCAAAAACAGGCTCCTTTACTTTCAATTTATCATGATCAATTGTTAAATCTGGTTGCTCGTGAGAATCATTTGACGGAAGAGCATCGGCTTCATTGGAGGAAGCGCCATTATTTTTGGGAATAGCGACAACAATTGGATCGTTTGATTGTGATTTAAATCCGTCGGGGGATTGTCGAACATTCGCCACAGTAATTGCATTTCTTAAGCTATTTCTTGATCTCGTTGATAGTCGCTGAGAGCAAGTCCTAGAAACCGTTGTTAAAGTATTAGTACTAAGATCATCAATGAGTTGTAGTATTTGGTTTTTGCTATTTTCAGCAAGTTTGGGTGTCAATATATACTTTAAGTCTTCCCATCCATCTAATCTTTCTTTATAGGTTTTACGGTCAAAGAATTTCTTTATTATTCTTAATACATCCGCAGTGAGTAATTCATTTTGCTCCAAAGCGGTTTTTAATTTTCTTATTTGATTTATTTTAATTTTCGCAATTAAATTTAAAACGTTAATAATCGGTATCACTATACGAAATTTATCTTGGTTGCTAGTATCACGACTTTGTAATAATTTTGCTTCTAAACTAGGATAGTTTTTGTCAAAATCACGCTGAATTTCTTCTAATTTTTTGTGGTCCTCAGTTAACTTGGTTACGATTTGAGACTCGCTACGAGGCTCCCAAACGAGATCGGGTATTAAAGACTGCAAAAATGCTTGAATGTCTTGATCAGAGTTTATTGGACTATGGGAATTCTCTAGGTTTTCTAACGGGTTTTGAATCTTATCTTCATGGATTGCTAAACGATAATGATCATCATAAGAGGGGCTAGCGACAATCGTAAATTGTGAAGCGTTTAGCAATTGTTTGCGTTTTGATTTCCAAAAGTTTCCAGCCAAAGAGGGCGTGTGAAAATTTTTCGACGATTTACTATATGACCACGCGCTAACAGGTGTGTTCGTTTTTCTTGCTAAATATTTAAATATATGTTGTTTGGAATACAGTATAGGAGTAACTACCTTGTTTCCATGGACATCCCGACTAATACGAATTTTGGAACCATCAACATGATAGTGACCATTCACATATTTCTTATAATCCCAACCGTCAAAACGGCTGACTGATCCCATTCGGCCGTAAATATCGGCAGCAATATTTCTTTTATGGAGCTCGTCACTCAAACGTCCAGCAAAGCTGTCTTCTTCTCCAACTCCGGAATAACATTGTATTAAACTAATAGTCAATTTAGGTGGATATTCATCTGGAATAATATAATCATTGGCTGGGCATTTAAAATTTTTTGCGATTAATTCTGCTAATTCTTCAGGTGTCCAGATATGATCGTTTTCATCACTGTCCGTGCCTTGCATAATACCGTGATCAGTAGGAGAACCGTGCCCAATAATGTAAAGTCGTGTGCGACGAGTGATTTTATTGTTTAATTGCGAGCTATAGATTTGAGGATCTTTGTCAGCATTTATAAATACAGTAGTACTAGGTAATTTATTTTTCCCAACGTTTTCTTCTAGCATAATGGCTGTTCCACCACGGCGTGGAAATTGATAAGGACCTTCTAGTTTAGATGGGATTTGAGCGCTTAAGATCACCTGATTCTGATAGAGCATATTTGTACCTTTATTTGAAGGGATATGCCGTTAAGTATATGGTAGAAGACTTAAGGAAAACTTGAATTGTAGAAAAAATGAAGGGTGGGTGTCTCAAAATGCACATCTCATTTTCAAGAAATCCTTAAAACTACGTTATGATTTTTAGGGATGCAGTTTCCAATATTCTTGAGATGGAATAATTAATTTAGAGACACGTTTAATGTTTTTTTGCGCCTGGATAATACATAGATTGGAGTAGCATTTTTGATAAAACTGTTCCGTGTATGGGTGGCGCTTACCAAATCCAACATATGGGAATCGTTTGTCGCGTAAGGTCATCATCACTAAAATAAATAGATTTAACGTGTGTGTTTTATTCGTTGATGAAAAGTCTGCTAAGATAGTTCTTAAACTTTGAATACCATCTGGAACGAGTGTCCAATTGTAAGAACGATCTCTTCCTTTGTTATTCCAGTTAATATGGTCGACTTCTTTTTTTAATTGTTTTAGAAAAATGAATTTATTTTGTAATCGGATATTAGAATCACTGATATAGGCTTTATTTTTGGTTTCCTTTGCGGTTTTTGAGATCTGTTCATCCCGTATATCTAGGTTAAATTTGACGGTTCTTTCAGTTAGAGGTAACGTATCAATCAACTGTACTATTTTATCTTTATGTTCTGCGCTCACTTCCGAGAGTAAGGATTTCTTAAATGTTTCGATGGTATCAAAGCGTTCTTTAAAAGTTTTTCTGTCGAAGAAATCATTTAATATTTTTTCAACTGGTGGATTAAAACAGCGCGCTGATTTTAATTCCTTTGTTAAAATGAATTTTTGATTCTTTCGAATATTGGATAATACAGTTAAGATGGTCGAGACATGAATAAGAATACAAAAATAACTCCGATTTTGAGGTGTGTGGCTTGCAAATATTTCTGCTTGTAAGTTCGGACATTTATTTTCTAAGTCATCCAGGATTTGAGTTAGAATCTTCTGCTCTTGCTCAGGCCCAGAGACCATTTGACCTTTCTCGTGCGGGTGCCACTCTTTTATCAAGGTCGTCATTTGTAAAAAAGCCAAAATATCTTGAGCGTTCTCAACGGGTTTAATAAAACAGCTTTCTTGTTCCTTAGCCTCCTTTTCCTCAATTAATTTTTCTTTTCCACCTTCTTGACGTGAAAATAGGTCAGAAGGTTTGTAGGATGCAGGGAGATGCAAACTTAAAATCACCTGGTCTGTATAGGGCATCTGACCGCCTGAATGAATTGAAGAAAATAGCAGTATAAAGCAAAAAAATTAAGGAATTCTTTGAAAAACTAAAATAGTTTATTTACCAGCGCAATAAAATACCTTTTTGAATAGCTTCTTCCATGGTTTCATCGCGTGAGCCCGTCTCTTCTAACCAATAAGTTCCAAAATTTTGGTCGGGAAATTTAGCATTATTATATTGACAGAGTTCCACCGCATGCTGACAGTTAAATTTATTTTCATCGTTGACTGCAGCGCTGCAATTAAATTGCACCAAATCAGAATCAAAAGCAAAAGCGGCCCATGAATTCGCAGGAATAATTTTTTCATAATTAGGAGAGAAGCGCGGAGCCGTTTCGTCTTTTAATCGAATATCGGTGGGTGTAATATTGTGAATTAAAAATAGAGTTTGTTGTTGTCCTTTAGGATTCGATTTAATGAGTAATAGCGGGCTTTGGAATTCAAAGCCTAATTCACGACAGCCGTGCGGAAATTTTCGTTTAGCGGAACCTTTTGGCATTTCTAAATGTGAAGCTTCTGCTTGATTAGGAATGCTTTCTAACTCTGCGTTGGCTGTGCCCATGATCGTAATTAAAAATAGAGCGCTCATTTTAATGGCTTTCATATTCCAGCTCTTTTTTGTGAGTTAATAATTGTTTGGCATGTGCTAAAGTTTGCGTGCTGATTTGACTACCGCTAATCATACGAGCAATTTCTTGTACGCGTTCTTTTTTATTTAATAATTGGATACGCGTGGAAGTGTGGTCTTCATGGATGGATTTAATTACTTGGTAGTGGTGATCTCCTTGTGCAGCCACTTGCGGTAAATGAGTGATACAAAAAACTTGAGAGCGTTGTGCGAGTGAATGCAATAATTTACCGACAATTTCTGCGGTTTTTCCTCCAATACCAACATCCACTTCGTCAAAAATAAAAGTCGGTGTATTTTCTTTTTCGGCAAAAATGGCTTGCAGCGCCAAACTAATTCTCGATAATTCACCGCCAGAAACGATTTTTGCAAATGCTTGCTCGCTTTGACCGGGATTAGTTTTAATCATAAAGATCATTTTTTCATTGCCGTGTGCGGAAATAATATTATCATTTTTTTCCAGTATCACCGTAAATTTTCCACCTGGCATGCCTAATGTTTGCATGTATTGAGTGATTTTTTCGGCAATAATTTTCGCCACTTTTTGGCGGGCGACACTGAGTTTTTCTGCAATTTTATGATATTGAGTAAGTGCTTCTTGTTGTTTAGCCGATAATTCAACAATTAAAATGTCACTGCGTTCTAATTGCTGGATTTTGTGTTGCAAGGATTTTTGCACTTCCGGTAAAGCATCTGGATTTACATGATGTTTACGCGCGAGATCATGAATTTGCGTTAAGCGCTGTTCGATATGTGCTAAATGCTCAGGGCTGAGATCGAAGGCATTGCGATAACGATTTAATTCATCACTCGCTTCTTCTAAATGAATAGCTGAGGTACGCAGCGTGTCAATGATATGATCGAGTTCTTGATCTTTAGTTTTAATGGATTGGAGCTGATCGATTGCGTGTTGCAATAAGGTAATCGCTGATGCGCGTTCATTTTCACAAGTGAGGTCTAAAGCAGAATTCAGATTCTGAATAAGTTGCTTAGCCTGATGTAATTTTTGATGCTCTTGAAAAAGGGTTTGCCATTCATTTTCTTGTAAATTCAATTGCTCTAATTCGTCCAATTGGTAGCGCAGCAAACTTAATTTATCGTCGCGTTGACTATTCTGTTGCTTTAATTCTTGAATTTCTTTTTCGCACTGCCACCACTGTGAATAATATTGCTCGATTTCTTTAAGCATTTCAGCGTGATTGCCGTAGAGATCCACATAAGCTTGTTGATGTTCTTGACGCATTAAAGTTTGTGATTCGTGTTGGCCATGAATCACTAGTAATTTACTCGCTAATTCTCGGATTAAACTGAGTGGACACGGTTTTCCATTGATACGATTGCGAGAACGTCCATCTTGATAAATGGTGCGTGTAATCATGCATTCTTGTTCGTCCGCATAATTTTGTTCTTGCAACCAAAGTAATGCCGCAGGAATTTTTGTGATATCGAAAGTTAAACTAATATCGCAATGATCTTCGTGATGACGAATGATTTTACTGTCGGCGCGAGCACCTAAGGCTAAGCCTACTGCATCGACGATAATGGATTTACCAGCGCCGGTTTCGCCGCTTAGTACCGATAAACCTGGACTAAGTTCAAGTTGCAGTTGATCGACGACGGTATAATTTTTTATGTAAATATCAGTTAGCATATAAATGATATCCTTATTATGTCCGTGACGCTTGCTTTTCCCAATTTAATTTTTCGCGCAGAGTGTGATAATAATTGTAATCACTCGGATGAATGAGATTTAATGTTTTCGGATATTTTTTTATGGTGATATGGCCGTTCGGTGCCACAGCAATACGATTTTGTCCATCACAACTAACATAAGGCGAAGTTTCATTATCTCTCGTGATTTCAATTCTGATCTCGCTCTCACTTTTAATCGCGATAGGGCGACTACTTAAAGTGTGGGGAAACATGGGCACTAACACGATGGCCGATAAACTCGGATGTAAAATGGGGCCTCCGCCAGATAATGCATAGGCTGTTGAGCCGGTTGGCGTTGCGATAATCATACCATCGGCGCGATGGTGACAAACCAATTGATCATTAACATAAAGATCAAACTCAATCATTTGTGCAATATCACCGGGTAATAACACCACATCGTTAAGCGCAATATCATGGGTAGAATGTCTATGTTGTTCGTTAATCACAGATTGTAGCAAAAAACGGTTTTCTTCTTGATAATGTCCATCCAATATAACGCCAATTTTTTCGAGTTGATTGGGGTGAATGTCAGTTAAAAACCCAAGACGTCCACGATGGACGCCTAAAATAGGGAGGTTATTTTCAACTGCGATGTGCGCTGCATTAATCAAGCTACCATCACCGCCGACTACAATAAAAAGCTCAGCGTGTTTATAAATGTCTTTGGCGTCAACAATCGGCAAATTCGTGTTAGGGAGTAAGGTAGCAGTACTCGATTCGAGAACCACCTCACGATGTTGGCTTACTAGAAAATCGACTAAAGTAGATAATGTTTCTTCTACACCCGGAACACCTGCGCGTCCCATTACTGCAATTTTATAGAATTTTTTATTGGTCATAGTCACTGATCAGCTCGATTGAGATTCTTGTCAGAATAGCATTTTTTATCTCCTGATTGTAGTTAGCAAAATCCAGGACTTGATTTTAATTGGAAAGTACATAAGATAAGATCATCGATCATTCTTACTACAAGGGCAGTGCAGTTATGCAAGACGATAAATTTCATAAACAGGACAAATGGAAAAAGTTCACGGAAGAGCAAACGGACGATTATGAAAATGAAGAGCAAGAAACGCCGGTACGAGAAAAGTTAGAATATACTGAACGTCAAGAACTGGAAAACCAACTGACCGCAATGGAACAAAAATTTAATGATTGCGAATTAAAAGTCAGTGAGTTTAAAGAAAAAAATTTACGTTTATTGGCGCAAATGAAAAATATTCAAGAGCGCGCAGAACGCGATGTAGAAAAAGCCCATAAATATGGAACTGAAAAGTTAATTTCAGATTTATTACCGGTAGCCGATAGTCTAGTGCGTGGTCTTGAAAGTTCAAATCCCGAGGAGGGGAATATTCAGTCTGTTCGAGAAGGAATGAAACTCACTTTAGATTTATTACATAAAACCTTGACCAAATACGGCGTTGAAATTATTAATCCTACAGTGGGTGATCCTTTCAACCCTGAATTACAAGAAGCCATGTCTATCCAACAAGCTCCAGATGCTAAACACAATACGATTTTGCAAGTTTTGCAGAATGGTTATGCGCTTAATGGCCGCGTTTTGCGTGCAGCTATGGTTATCGTGGCGAGCTAGTCGAGAGCCCTGGAGAGAAAACTCTAGGGCAGGCTTGAAATTTTATTTTTAGCCCCCATCTACCTATATTAGAAAAACAACAATTTCCAGACTAATGGTTTTTGCTAACTTATTGAACAAAGAGGATGCAGAATGAGCGAGATAATCGGAATCGATTTAGGTACTACCAACTCCTGTGTAGCCGTTATGGAAAGCGGCGGTAAAGTTCGAGTGATCGAAAATGCTGAGGGGGCTAGAACGACACCTTCAGTTGTGGCTTACACTAAAGACGGGGAGGTTCTAGTAGGAGCACCGGCCAAGCGACAAGCCGTCACCAATCCCAAACATACTCTGTATGCCATCAAGCGCCTCATTGGACGCAAATTTGATGACGATATCGTACAAAAAGACATAAAAATGGTTCCCTACAAAATCGTCAAAGCAGACAATGGTGATGCTTGGGTCGAAATTGATGGTAAAAAGATTTCTCCGCAGGAAGTTTCCGCTCAGATTCTAATGAAAATGAAAAAAACGGCGGAAGATTATTTAGGACATGCAATTAAAGAAGCGGTTATTACCGTTCCTGCTTATTTTAATGATGCACAACGTCAAGCGACCAAAGATGCTGGACGTATTGCCGGTTTAGATGTGAAACGTATTATCAATGAGCCGACCGCTGCTGCATTAGCGTATGGTTTAGATAAAAAACCAGGTGATAGCAAAATCGCGGTTTACGATTTAGGTGGTGGTACTTTCGATATTTCTATTATTGAAATTGCTGACGTTGATGGTGAACATCAATTTGAAGTGTTGGCAACCAATGGTGATACTTTCTTAGGTGGTGAAGATTTTGATTTACGCATTATTAATTATTTAGTTGACGAATTTAAAAAAGATAGCGGTATTGATTTAAATAATGATCCACTGGCGTTACAAAGATTAAAAGAAGCTGCGGAAAAAGCGAAAATTGAATTATCTTCTGCGATGCAAACCGATGTAAATTTACCTTATATTACTGCTGATGCATCAGGTCCTAAACATTTAAATATTCGTTTAACACGTTCTAAACTTGAGTCTTTAGTTGAAGATTTAATTGAACGCACCATGGGCCCATGCAAAACCGCAGTCAATGATGCAGGTTTAAAAGTTTCTGATATTAATGATGTGATTTTAGTGGGCGGACAAACTCGGATGCCTAAAGTGCAAGAAGCCGTGCGTAATTTCTTCGGTAAAGAAGCGCGTAAAGACGTGAATCCCGATGAAGCAGTGGCAATTGGTGCTGCAATTCAAGGCGCGGTATTATCTGGTGACGTTAAAGACGTATTGCTACTCGATGTAACTCCTCTATCTTTAGGTATTGAAACTTTAGGTGGAGTCATGACGAAATTAATCGAGAAAAATACCACGATTCCAACGCGTGCTAATCAGGTATTTTCTACTGCCCAAGATAATCAAACTGCAGTAACCGTACATGTATTGCAAGGTGAACGCGAAATGGCATCGGCGAATAAAACTTTAGGTCGTTTTGATTTATCGGATATTCCACCCGCTCCGCGTGGTATGCCGCAAATCGAAGTGACTTTTGATATTGATGCCAACGGTATTTTACATGTATCTGCAAAAGATAAAGCGACCGGTAAAGAGCAATCGATTGTAATTAAAGCTTCAAGTGGTTTATCCGAAGCTGAAATTCAAAAGATGGTGAAAGATGCTGAAGCTAACAAAGAAGCGGATAAAAAGTTTCATGCTTTAGTTGACGCGCGTAATCAAGCCGATACTATGATACATGCTACGGAAAAAACGCTCAAAGAATTAGGCGATCAAGCGTCTGCGGATGAAAAATCCGGCATTGAGAAAGTCAGCAATGAATTGAAAGAGCTGATGAAAAGTGATGACAAGGATGCGATCGAAGCTAAAACGAAAGAGCTTACCGATCTTTCTTCTAAATTAGCTGAACGCTTGTATGCGAAAAAAGGCGCTGAAGGTGCAGGTCCTAGCGCAGGACCAGACGGTGCCGCAGGAGGAGCGAGCGAAGAGCCGAAGAAAGATAATGTCGTCGATGCTGAATTTGAAGAAGTTAAAGACGATAAGAAAAAGGAATAATTAATTAAAGAAAAGTCCCGGAAATGTTAATGCATTTTCGGGATTGTTCTATTCAACGTACGTAGATTTAAGAATATGAGCCAAAAAGATTATTACGAAATTTTAGAAGTGACCCGCACAGCGACGGACGTGGAAATCAAAAAAGCCTACCGTCGTTTAGCCATGAAATATCATCCGGATAGAAATCCCGGTGATAAAGAAGCGGAAACGAAATTCAAAGAAGCTAAATTGGCTTATGAAGTTTTATCGGATCAGCAAAAACGTGCTGCTTATGATCGCTATGGTCATGCTGGAGTAAATCAGCAATTTGGTGGCGGCGCTGCTGGTTTTGATTTCAATGATATTTTTGGCGATTTAGGCGATATTTTCGGTGATATTTTTGGTGGTGGTGGTCGTCAACGACGTCAACGCACTCAAGGCGCAGATTTAGGTTACGAATTAGTGATTAGCTTAGAAGAGGCCGTGCGTGGCGTCACCAAAAATATTAACGTTCCGACTTGGGCGGGATGTGAAACTTGTAAAGGTACGGGCGCAAAAGCGGGTTCTGGCCCAGTAACTTGCCAAACTTGTCGTGGCAGTGGTCAAATCCAAATGCGCCATGGTTTTTTAACCGTGCAGCAAACCTGTTCGACTTGTCATGGTGCAGGAAAAGTCATTAAAGATCCCTGTACTTCGTGTCGAGGACAAGGTCGTGTCCAAAAATCGCAAACGTTGAGTGTCAATATTCCTGCGGGTGTCGATACGGGCGATCGTATTCGGTTAGCGGGGAAAGGTGAAGCTGGTATGCAAGGCTCCCCACCAGGAGATCTTTACGTGCAAGTTCACGTTCGCGAACACAAAATATTTACCCGTCAAGGTAACGATTTACATTCTGATATTCCCATCGATTTTGTAACCGCAACTTTAGGCGGTGAAATGGAAATTCCAACATTGTCAGGTGCTGTGAAATTAGCAATTCCACCAGAAACTCAATCAGGCAGAGTATTACGTTTGCGCGGGCAAGGTGTTAAGGCTTTGCGAAGCGGTGAAGTGGGTGATTTATTGTGTCGTGTATTTGTAGAAACGCCAGTGAAATTAAGTCAAGCGCAAAAAGATTTATTGCGTGATTTTAGCGAGTCGTTAAAACAAGATAATAAAGATCACAGTCCTAAATCTAAATCTTGGTTTGATTCGGTTAAGGAATTTTTTACCGATAGCAAATGATGAATTGAAAATATATTTCATTTGACACTGAATCTTCAGCTTTCTGTCTACATTTATTTTTACGCTTCAAGATCAGCATGGTTGACATTTAATTAAAAACATCAAATTAAAATATTATTTTAAATTGTAATATCGTCGTTTTAAAACAGAAAAGTTTTTACGAAATGTAAAAAATTGCTGAAACATTATTAATAAAATATTTCTTTAAGCTTCTTATCTTAAATTTAGCCAATAGCTTGAAAAATCGACAGGTAAATATTGACGCATAGGTACAAATTCTCATAAAGTTAGAACTCAATTGATATCGACAAATTTATAAAAAGAAAATGTTATCAATTATTTCCGGTTCAATATCTTTTCATAAATATGTTTTTTTGTTTTTCGGAAATCAATGACAAATTATCAATACCCATAACCAAAAGTGATTTTAAGGACTAGTTTATGTTTGAAGAATATAAAAATTATTTTGAGCAATTTGGTGATCTTCTAAAGAGTGAAGTTGAACTTTATCGAAAAAAACATCCTACTAACCCTCACCAAAAGAATCATCCTGATCAAGACAGATTGGCAGCCTTAGAGAATATTGCTAAAGAAGCCTTTGATAAGGCACAAAACCCACCGTCGCAAATTTCTGCTTCGCGGTTGCAAATACAGGCAACGCAGTTACTGAGCAAAGTAAGAGGAGTATTTATCACTCCTAGTAATAATGCTGCTAAATTCTCTGGAGGTAATAATAGTTCTGCTCGGTCACTAAATGAGGTTATTGAAGAATTTGAGGAAGCCCAAAAAAAAACACTCGATCTCATTATTGATGAATTAGGGAATTCTGCGGTACAACCGAACCAACCTCAAAGCAAAACATCTGATGCGAATGAAGAAGTAAACAAATTAAGGGCACAACTAGCAGAGTTAGAAAGACAAACACTGAAAATGGAAAATAATAATCTTAAAGCGCTCTTGGAAGAAAAAACCAATACCTTTCATGCACAGCAACAGCAAATAGCTCTGCATGAAGCACTAACGAAAGCGAATGAGAAGATGATTGAAGCAAAAGAAGAGGTCATCAAATTAAAAAGCAACGAAGTGGATAAAATGGTGGTCTATCAAAGTCAAAATGCTTCAGCAAATCCTTTGCAACAGATGTTACAATTGCTTTTCACAGCCTCTCCTCAAATAGCTCAAGCATTTACTTCAAACCTCATACAACAGCAACAATTGGGAAATGGTACAGCAGCACCGAGTATGCTTTTGAATGGTGGAACGCATGAAAATGGTGTAAAAAATGAAACTCCATCCTCATCAGTTTCGCAATCTGCGTTGTTTACCAAAAATAAATTTGAGCCATTGCCTTATAAGATCCAGCAACGTCCCGACGGACCGGAGGGTAGAAAATGGGCAGAGCAGAATCCAATCCCAAATGATATATGGAAAGCAAAGCAATTTCTTTCAGATGCGAAACATTACATTGCTTCTGAATTAGCTGAAGTATTCCGAGTTCCGAGGGATGAAGAAAGCAAATTACAAATCGGAAGAGCGTTAAGCATTATAGTAGAGAATTATAAAGAACCCGTTCTTGAAAACTGGTGCAAGGCTAGACCTTTTGTTGAAAAAACTTTAAGGGAAAACTTCCCTGCGCTTTTAGATAATCTAGATAGTGCTCCCCATAAATATAGCGATGTGTGTCCTGAAGTTAGCGAGGCAGATGCTTGTGCGTATATTTCAGGTCTCTACTCCAAAGGACATTTTTTACCTAAAGATAACGTAAAAATGGAGGAGTTCGCAAAACGCCAGGGTCAACAAACTACCCCTGCAAATACTCGATAGATACTGAATATGAGAAACTAAATTATTTTAACAGGAAGAGAGGATATTCCTATGAAAACAAGTAAAAATACAATAAAAAAAGCGCAGGATCTAAATCGAAATACCACCAACGTTACTCTTAAAAAATTACTCGGGGATCTTAGCTTTGGAAATTTAACAGATGAACAGATTTTTGAACTAGCAACAGTTGACAATGAAGAATTTAAGCTCCTATTTTTAATTGATCTCGTAGAAAAAAATAAAGAATTTCTTTCTTCCTATATTAGTAAGGATGGTGGAAATACACTGCAAGTATGGGATATTTACTGCTATTATTATTATAATTATTCAAAGAAATCTCCTAATTTACAAAATGAATACTGCGATGAGTTTCTTAAAAAACATGCTAAAACTTTATTGGAAAATAATGCTTTTCGTGTATTTATCGATAAAAATAATAGTTATAAATCGTCTCTGATTACAGCATCGCTCCGTAACGATTTGAAGGATGTTGATGAGAAACGACCTCTTTCTTTTATAAAGTATGCTTTGAGTCACAGTGCTGAGTTTGTGGCAGCTATCTTACCCTATGCTCAAAATTTCAATATTTATCTGCCAGAACGTAATGTAATCGATGTCACTTTTCTGAAGGCCATAGAGGAAGGGATGATAAATCCTGAAGGTATGCAAACATATTGTAATCATACCGTAAAACCTTCGAATTGGTTTGTGGTTATTATTAATTGGTTTTACGAGTTGATATTTGGACCCGATTCGAAGCTCCAGCTTGCGAAAATATTAGAACCTAAGATTCAAGTAGTAAAAGAGAATATTGCTACGCGTGAAAAAGATACTGTGTTGGAGCCGTTAGCAGCAGAACATAGTGTTTTAGATAAAATGCTGGCTGAGATTGATGAGCTATTTATTAAAGATTCTAATTCCGTATCCCCAGCTCAAGTGATGAAAACGCCGGCTATTTCTGAAGCTGCGCCACTGTATAGACCTGCACCGCGAACTCCCGAACCAGTGCGAAAACAAGTCGTACAAGCGCCTGAAACACCAGAACAAAAGCAGGTCGTACGAGCACCTGCAACTCCGGAACCAGTGCGAAGACAAGTTGTACGAGCACCTGAAACTCCAGAGCCAGTTAAATCTATTTTACGAGCACCTGCAACTCCAGAACCAGTTAAACCTGTTGTACGAGCACCTGCAACTCCAGAACCAGTTAAACCTGTTGTACGTGCACCTGCAACTCCAGAGCCAGTTAAATCTATTTTACGAGCACCTGCAACTCCAGAACCAGTTAAACCTGTTGTACGTGCACCCGAGACTCCGGAACCAGTGCAAAAACAAGGTGTACGAGCGCCTGAAACTCCACAAAAACCACCCCTCGTCGTTGCGGTGCCTCAGACTCCCTCACCGAAAAAGTCTGCTGTCTACGCACCCATAACTCCGGAGCAACTGCATAAAAAGGCACCTGAAACGCCCGAGCGTCTTCAAAGAGCTCCTCGCGCTCCTGCAACTCCTGTGCAAGAAACACCAGTTTTAAGTCCAGTGCATAAACAGGGTGTGTTTGGAAATTCTAGGAAGACCTCTCAACAAAATACTATGCCGTTAAGTTATCCACTGGTGGAGCAGGATGAAAATGGTAATCGACAAGAATCAAGAATTTCGGGAGATTTTCCGGTAACGGATGTAATTATTAGTTTGGCGAAGACTTTCCAACAGGTCAAGGTTAGCCCGGTGCAAAAGCCCACTGTTAGAAGGAATTTAGGGGATATATTCGCTCAGATGCCATCTCGTCCCTGTGCGACTGAGTCACGCGAGGATTTTTCTTTGCCAACAACACCCTCTATGACACGGGTATAAAAATAGGACTGGATTAATCCCGTCAGAGGTTAATCCAGTTTATTTAAATGGGCATTTTTTTGAAATTTATATTTTTGCCAATGTTAAAGATGTTCATAGCAGGTTTTTAGTAAACTGACTTTCCTAAAAACCTGTTCTCGTTTCCAAGTCTAATTGAATTATAAGTTCTTTACTTCATATGTTATTACCTTGCGGTGTTAGGCTTTAAAAAGGCATGGAGAATGCAAATGCTAGTGAAAGTGAAAGTGAAAACTTTACTTAAAACATTTAATCAAATCACTAATGCAGTTTTTTATTTTAGATTTTGTTTAAATCAGAGTGTTCTTAATTTAAAAAATAATCTCTCCCATCACCCAAATCCCAATACCGATGAAACAAAACAAATTGAATTGTTAGAACAATTAGTTAATAACTATCAATTGGCGACGCTACTTAATTTTGAAGAGCAAGATGAAAGTTATAAGAACTCAATATTAGAAGATATTCAGAGTCTGCGCGAAGAAATCGAACATGACCCTGAGAATTTGCTAACTAAAATTGAAATTTTGTATAGACTTCAAAGAGCCTTACATCGAATTCTTTTAGATTATCAAAAAAAAACGAATCCAGAAACGGATTGGACTACTTGTGATATCGATTTCCCGGACGATAATCTCACTTTATTAAATGCATTTTACCAAGATTTTTGTCGCACAAATAAAATAAATCCAATAATAAGTGAAGATCCACTAGAACAAGTTTCTGATATTTATATAAAAATACGTGGTCAGTGTTCCCCATTAACTGGTTTTGAGCAGGCTTATCATGCTTTGATAGAATTAATCGATACAGAAAAATCTTTTGTGACAAAGTGTCGAAGTTTAAATGTGGAGGACTTAAAAACTGCAATAACTAAATATACGGCTTGGAAAAATGAGCAAGCGGATAAGCTCGATCCTACAATTACGGGTCCTGTTACGCGTGTTTTACCTGAATTAGATGCATATCTAACATTGGAAAACCATCTAAAATTTACGTTATCACAAGCAATTCGTTGTGCGCATGATATATCGATTTTCGTGCATGAAATATTTTCAATTATATGCGGTCTTCCTTTCTCACAATTTTATAATGTGACATTGTCACGATTGGTTAATGCCTTCGATACTTTAAATCCGATTTTAGTAATGATCAAGAATGATCAGCAATATCAGGTTAACAAAAATTCCACGGAAGAAGAACTTAAAGAAAAAAAAATTACTAATCGTGAACAGAGAATTCAAGAACTTACACTGCTTTTAGATGCACCTAACATTTTGTCGCAGCCCTATCAAAGAGTGAGTCGATATCGTTTAACTTTTAATGCAGTAGCTGAAAATTTTAATAAATTACGCGAGTTAAAGTTGCCTTTTCCTGATTATATTCTTCCCTCTTCCAATGAAAAAAAGGCGTTTCCAATTAGTCCAAGTGTTCCTCTAGCTGCATATCGAGAACAAAGTATTGTACCTTTTGGTCATCTCTTTACTTTAATAGATGAGAGGTTATCAGAACGTGCTAAACAAATAGATTCGAATATAGGGCGTAGTAAACCTCCACGTTCGGTCTTATTTATATCTGATCCTTTTGCTGATGAATTCTCTAAAAGTGTTTCTGTTTTTGCGTTAGATAATAATGTTAGTGCGTTACGAAAATTAGAGACAAGCGAAGCAAAATATCCAACCTTGGAATCATTAGCTGACAAATTAAGTCGACCGGTCTCTGCGGATTATGAGCGAAGAGAGAATGAAAAATCGTTGGGAATATTGGTTGAGTGTTATCCTAAAAAACAATTTTATAAGGGTATGCTGAGAAGATGGATCAACAACACATATATTACTCCAGAAGAAAAAATTGCGCAGCTAAATCGATTACCGATTCGAATGCGAGTGCGCTGGATTGTGGAAACGATGATACATGGCATAAATCCTACGCAGCCTATGCCATGGAGAACCGGTATGGCTGAAGGTGATTACCCGCAACATTTTAGGCCCATGATTGAATTACTGAATAATCATCAGAAATTGAAATTAAGTAAAGAAGATTTAATGAGAAAGTTGGTAGAAAAAGGTAAGCTCGCTCGAGATTACAAACCATTTCAGTTGAATTTATTTTATGAACGATTTCCAGAAACCCAACATTTTTATGACATTTTAGCGGGTTTAAGTGATCAGGAACCCGAAAATCCAATTCAGAAGATTTCCTTTGAAATGGGTTCCCAACCACATGTGCATCTGACTCAGAGTTATGCTACTTAATCTCAGTCATTTGACACAAGATATTCTTATTTTTTGCTGCTGCTTGGAGAATTAACGCGTAGCGTGCCTGAATTTTGTGGTTCATTGCTAACACTTAATTTATCAAATAAATCGTAAAATGCTTGAACTTCGGGATAGCGTTTATAGAACATATTTAAACAATTAGGGCGATAGTCTTTTGCAATTTTACCAATATCAATTATTTTAGTTAGAGGACCGTCTCCTTTTTGCTGTAGCATTTCTTGCATATGATGAGGTAAATCGCTCAGACTATTACATCTCCATTTTGTGTTGGGCAAATCTTTACGAGTAATGATGGTTTGAATCCATTGCAATTTTTCTGAGTTATTTAGTGCTTTATTTAGAACGTCAGCTATAGGTTTTTTAAATTCTTTTTCACGAGCATAGCCACATAAAAAATTTATTTTTGATTCTCTAGGTAAACTCTTTAAAACATCATAGAGAGTAGGATGAAAGTCAGATCGATTTTTGATATTAAGAATTAAGAAATTTATTTTATCACTTACAGGCATGCTTTTTAATGCCGCAGATGAGGCAATTGTTTCATAAATAGCGGACCCTGCGGAATCTTTTGCAGCCAAAATACTTGTTATGGCTTGCACATTAAACTCGTCAGATTGCAAAGGTGCTTTATTGATTGTATTTTTTAATGGGGTCACCACTTTGGGAGAAGAGGGTAAACGTTCTGCTTTATAAGGAGATTGATTATATACACTATTTCTAATATGCCTTGATGAACGAAGTGAAGGTGAATTGATAGGAATCAGAAGTACGGGCTTACTATTTCGCGTGGCTTTTTTTTCATTTATTATTTGGGCATTACTTTCTTCTGCTCTTCTAGGCAAAACTTCGCCTAATACCGTGATTATATTGGCAATGGTGAGGGTGTCGTTTTTGCTAAGCGGAGATGATAGTGCAACACTCGGACTGCAAGGCAAGTCGCCTTGCTCTTTCTTTTGATACTCTGTGAAAACCATCCCCTCTGCCAAAAGTCGCCCTATTTTCTTTTCAATAATATCCTCATGAAAATTTTTATATCGAACTAATCTTTGGGCAGGTCTAATTAGAATGCTATTGGTTTCAGCCAAAAATAATTGAGATTCTTCTTTATTTTCTTTCAAAGCATTACTAATCGCCGTTAAATAAGGTTCAGTCAATTTAAATAAATCGGCAAGTTCTTTGAGAAATCTATAGAACTCAGAAAATTCGGTGCTTACGATGACTCTGTAAATCTCGTGGAGGAATATAGAAATATCGTGTGCAGAGTTCCATGCTTGATAAAAAGTGAATTGAAAGTAATTTTCAACCTGTAAAAATTTATTTAAGTCGGTTAGAATTTCCATTCTTATGCCGATTTCTTTGGCTGATAAGGTCGTAGATTTATTCCAATGGCTGGTGCAGATTTCTTGAATTTTGCAGACGTTAAGCTTTCGGCAATTATCGACAAAGACTTTCTCATTATCCAAAAGTTCTTTAAAACCTAAATAGGCTTCAGTTAGAGTACCAATTTGCGAATCCACGCTAACGAATGAAGTATGTATATTGGTAATGAGCAGGAAAAGCTCTGCTTCGCGGCGTTTCTGATGGTAAAATTCCTCACACAATTCAGTTAGATCGTTCTGAGTCAAATCTCTGTCTTTGAGATCTTCATCTACTAAATCGGCGAAAGCAGAAGCTTCTGTTATATTTTTGGCATGTTTATTATAGATCTGATTTAATATATCAGTTAATACTTTACGGCCAGGATCCAAAAATGTTTTTCTCATGAGTCTTGCGGCTATTGCACAGAGCAAACTTTCAAATTTAGCTATCAGAGCTGAATTTTTCTGTTTTGTTGCTTGAATCTGTACGAAGGTGCTGTCGCATTGAATTAGTATTGTATCATCGTTGTAAGTTTCTCTTAGTTTTGTATCGTTTAATGCCGCCTCATTAAATTCTGCTCGGTTTAAAGAGCGTGAGTTATTGTTCTCCTCTAATACCTCTGCACTAAATTGACCTCTGTTTAATGATAAGGGGTTATTGGTCTCATAAATTTCGATCAACGCATTTTCAAGATTTTTTTGAATATAATAATCGTTTGCTATTTTTTGTAATTCATTATCGGGAAGAGTTGGATAGAGTTTCTCGGTCCTGATTGTCGCCATAAATGTTTCGAAACTAGAGTGGGATGTTTCGTATACTATCGATAGTTTGTCATGGATAGAGGGTTTTTCGACAGTCACAAAAGCTTCTTTTATAAGCGCTAGCATTTCGATGAATTTTTCATCGAGCGCTATTTCACAATCCCAGGCAGGCATTTTTTTCAGTTGGTCTTTATGAGGGTTCAAGGTTGCACGTAAGGCTTGTAGTACCGTATAAAGACAGAAAGTTTTAACTACTAAATTATTGTGAAGAAATTGGAAGGTAAGCTCACGGATTTTTTTTTCTGTTGGGTCTTTCCACTCTACCGTATTGAAGTTGGGCATAGTGGCCACTGTGTAAAGATGGCTTAGCAATTCGAGGGATGGTTTTTTTTCTAGCTGAAAGCTGTAATAACGAATGTAATTAGAAATTTTATTAAGTAGTGTTAATATCTCCGTAACTTTCATTCGTGTTCTCCATGATTATCTTCCCTAATCGTTATTGTTATTCAAAATGGTTTTAACTATAAACCGCCATGGTGTATTAGGCAATATGTTTTTAGTTTGAGGAAATAAAAATTACCTGACATTCTGATTTTTGATTTTTGTGTTTCAGGTAATCTTAATTTATTTGCAGTTAATACTTTAGATTAACTGCAAACTAAATAAAATTAGTTAGCTTCAATGCTTAAGTTTTCATTGGGAGTGGGTGCAGATGTTTTTCTAGCAATTAAAAATGGAACCAAACTAAAAAATACCACGCCAAAAATTAAAATAGCTTCATAACTAAATAAACTATGAATTTCGACTGAAGTGGGTGGAATGAATCCGATAAATAAGGCAAACACACAAGTTAAAATTCCAAGACCCGCTGCTAAATTCATTCCCCAGGTTTTTAGTCGAAATGCATTAGCTTTTGGTGCGGTTTTCTTATGTAATTTAATCGCGGCCGCAAAGAATATAATGTAAAAAATAATCGCGAGCTGTGCCGTGAGCGCGCTTAAAATCCAATAGGAGGTGTTAAAGTTTTTAATAAAAATAAATAAACCGCAGATGGCAGTAACAAAAATAGCCTGTAAAGCTAACAGCAAGACGGGACTATTGCGTTTATTGCGATAACCTAAGGCTTTAGGTAATACGCCGTCATCTGCAGCGACGACTAAAGCTTTGGTGGGTCCGATCACCCAGGCAGCAATGCTGCCGAAACTACCGATAATAATGGCCAACACAATTAAAGGCAGTAAAAATGACAAGTGTTCGGCAGATAAAAATAACGAGAATGCCTGATCGAGCCCGCTAATTAAATTGAGTTTTTGTGCAGGTACGATAATTGCAATCGCTAAGGTCGATAAAGTTAAGCTGATTACCACAAAGAGTGACGAATATAACAAAGCCTTCGGATAATTCTTTTCGGGTTTTTTAACGGATTCAGCGTGTGTGGATGACATCTCTAAACCAAATACACTAAATAAAATCACGACAAAAAACGCAATATTTTGGCTGTTAGAAAAATTAGGGATCCAATTGTGGAATGAGGGACTAATTGCCATTACCTTATGTTTTACGATCCAAAATATAGCTATAAAAATAATAAGTACCATAGGAATAATCGTGCCGACAATCGCACTAAAAATACTGATTAAACTCGAAGTTTTCATACCAAAGCTATTGACAACAGTGGCCGCGAAAAATAAACCGATAATGAGACTAATCATATAGATTTTATTATCGATTAGCGCGGGATTAATAAAATAAGCAATATTAGCCGCGACAAAAGCTAAAATAGTGGGATACCAAAATACGTTATAAATCCATTGAATAGCAATCGCCATAAATCCAATGCGTGGTCCAAAGGCGTTGCGAATCCAAACATATGACCCGCCGGTCTGTGGATAGTGGGTGGCTAATTCTGCGGTAATCAACGCACAGGGGATTAAAAACACTAAACAGGCGATGAGGTAATAAAAAGGAATAGTAAAACCATTGACAGCATTGACGGGTAAATTACGCAAGCTATCGATAGCAATGATATTAATCATCACTAAGCTAAACAAACTTAATGAACGTTTGGTGGTGGTAAATTCGGCCATTTTATCTTTTCACTCCAGTCTTTACTTGGGAAGGGTCGTCAGCGATTGATGCCTGCTATCCAACGGACTCAGGCTAACTATGAGAAAGATGACCGATGATAATCTGATACATTGCGCAAAAACCCGTTGAGTGAATTCTTTGCAATATCGCATATAGCTCTGAGTCTGTCAATTCAGAGCGCCTGTCCATCACGGAATTTAAAAACATACATTGAATCCATGAGCTGAATCACGTATAGTTTGCTCGTTTGTCTATTATGAGCTGTCGGATGAATTTGGAAACACTAACCAACCGCTACCCACCAGCTATTTTGGCGCTGGCAGACGGTAGTTTTTTTCAGGGATTCGCGGTTGGGGCGTTAGGCCACACTGTGGGTGAGGTTGTATTTAATACATCAATGACCGGCTATCAAGAAATTATTACCGATCCTTCTTATTGCCAACAAATTGTTACTTTTACTTATCCGCATATTGGGAACGTTGGTGTGAACACGTTTGATGTGGAATCAGCCCGCGTTCAAGCGGCAGGTATGATCATTCGAGAAATATCACCCATCGTCAGTAATTGGCGCTCAGCCCAATCGTTAGAAGTTTATCTCAAGCAAAATGGGATTGTCGCGATTGCGGGAATTGATACCCGTCGGCTAACACGATTGTTACGCGATAAAGGCGTGCAAAATGGGTGTATTTTAACGGGGTCAACAAATTATGAATCCGCCATGGCTCATGCGGTTGCATTTCCAGGTTTGGTTGGCAAGGACTTAGCAAAAGAAGTCTCAATCAAGCAAAAAATTGAATGGACCGAGGGTAGCTTCGATACCGCAAGCGGTCGCTACCGTCAGCTTTCAGAGGCTCGTTTTCATGTGGTCGCCTACGACTATGGTGTGAAGTGGCAGATCTTGCGTATGCTCGTGGATCGAGGTTGTAGAGTCACGCTGATGCCGGCTGAAACTTCCGCAGACGAAGTCATAGCCATGAAACCGGATGGCATTATGTTATCGAATGGTCCGGGTGATCCTGCTGCGTGTGATTATGCTATCGAAAGCAGCCGACGTTTTTTAACAACGAATATTCCTTTATTCGGCATCTGCCTTGGTTTTCAATTATTGGGATTAGCGGCAGGCGGAAAAACGACCAAAATGAAATTTGGGCATCATGGTGCAAATCACCCAGTCAAAGATTTGGATAGCGGGAGAGTTTCTATTACCAGTCAAAATCATGGTTTTACCGTGGAAGAAAAATCGTTGCCCACTGATTTGCGTCTCACTCACCGCTCATTATTCGACGGAACGATTCAGGGATTTATGCATCGCAGTAAACCGGTATTAGCTTTTCAGGGTCATCCTGAAGCAAGCCCGGGGCCGCATGATATCAGTTATTTGTTTGATCGATTTATTGAGCTGATGACCAATGCCAAAAAGAACTGACCTTAAAAGTATTTTGATTGTAGGCGCGGGACCCATCGTCATTGGGCAAGCTTGCGAATTTGATTATTCAGGCACCCAAGCATGCCGAGCTTTACGCGAGGAAGGTTATCGCGTCATTCTCATTAATTCTAATCCTGCGACCATCATGACGGATCCGGAGATTGCGGATGCGACTTATATTGAGCCGATAGATTGGCAAGTGGTGGCTAATATTATCGAAAAAGAACGTCCCGATGCATTATTACCCACTATGGGTGGACAAACCGCCTTGAATTGCGCTCTGGATCTCGTGCGTGAAGGTGTCCTCGAAAAATATAATGTCGAATTAATCGGTGCATCACGTGATGCGATCGATAAAGCCGAAGATCGTGAATTATTTCGTCAATGCATGCGAAAAATTGGTTTGGAAACTCCACGTTCGGGTTTAGCACATACCATGGAAGATGCATGGCAAATTCTAGAAGAAGTGGGATATCCTGCGATTATTCGTCCTTCATTTACGATGGGGGGAACCGGTGGTGGTATTGCCTATAATCGCGAAGAATTTCTAGAAATTTGTACCCGCGGTTTAGATTTATCACCCACTTCAGAATTATTAATCGATGAGTCGATTATCGGTTGGAAAGAATATGAATTAGAAGTGGTGCGCGATAAAAACGATAATTGCATTATCGTTTGCAGTATTGAAAATTTTGATCCGATGGGTGTGCATACGGGAGATTCTATTACCGTAGCGCCTGCGCAGACTTTAACGGACAAAGAATATCAAATCATGCGGAATGCTGCGATCGCGATTTTACGCGAAATTGGCGTAGAAACTGGTGGTTCCAACGTCCAATTTGCTGTGAATCCAGAAGATGGGCGCTTAATGGTAATTGAGATGAATCCGCGCGTATCTCGTTCATCGGCATTAGCATCCAAAGCGACGGGTTTTCCCATTGCAAAAATCGCTGCTAAATTAGCAGTGGGATACACACTTGATGAATTAGCGAATGAAATTACCGGTAATCGAACACCCGCATCATTTGAACCGACTATCGATTATGTCGTGACTAAAATCCCCCGCTTTAATTTCGAAAAATTCGCACAAGCCGAACCGCGTTTAACAACGCAGATGAAATCAGTAGGCGAAGTCATGGCGATGGGACGTAATTTTCAAGAGTCCTTACAAAAAGCGATTCGGGGTTTGGAAATTGGGGTTTATGGATTAGAGCCTAAAATTGATTTAACTGAAGCGCATATCGAACACGATAATTTATTTGAAAAAGTGAAACGCGAATTAAGTATTCCCGGTCCAGATCGACTATGGTATATCGCGGATGCTTTTCGATTGGGTATTAGTCTCGGACAGGTTCATACTTTATGTAAAGTGGATCCGTGGTTTTTAGCGCAAATTAAAGAATTAATTCGCCTTGAAAAAATGGTCCAACAATTTAAATTGTCAGATTTAACGAGAGACGTATTTTATCATTTAAAACAAAAAGGATTTTCCGATTATCGTTTAGCACAATTATTAATGGTCGAAGAAAATCAAGTTCGCACATATCGGCACAAATTAAAAATTCATCCGGTTTATAAACACGTTGACACTTGCGCTGCAGAATTTGCGACAGATACTGATTATCTTTATTCAACCTACGATGAAGAAAATGAATTTGTTCCGAGCCATAAAGAAAAAATTATTGTGTTAGGGGGCGGACCTAATCGAATTGGACAAGGAATTGAATTTGATTATTGTTGTGTACATGCTGCAATGGCGATGCGCGAAATGGGTTATGAAACGATTATGGTTAACTGTAATCCGGAAACCGTTTCTACCGATTATGACGTCTCTAATCGTCTGTATTTCGAGCCATTAACGTTAGAAGATGTATTGGAAATTGTAGCCATCGAGAAGCCTAAAGGCGTTATTGTGCAATATGGTGGTCAAACGCCATTGAAATTAGCTAAACCGCTAGAAGAAGCTGGCGTTCCGATTATTGGAACTTCACCAGATGCGATTGATCGCGCAGAAGATCGTGAACGTTTTCAAGCTTTAATTAATGAGCTTGATTTAAAACAACCACCGAATGGAACAGTACGCAGTGTAGAAGAAGGATTACGCTTTGCTAAAGTTTTTGCGTATCCGTTAATTGTGCGACCTTCTTATGTATTGGGAGGTCGGGCGATGCAGGTGATTTACAATGAAAAAGAATTAACTCGTTACATGACATCAAATGTTATTGTGTCACCTAAACAACCTTTATTATTAGATCGCTTTTTAGATGATGCGATTGAAGTTGATATTGATGCTGTGTGTGATGGAGAAGATGTATTAATTGGCGGAATTCTAGAACACATCGAACAAGCCGGTGTCCACTCTGGAGATTCTTGTTGTACGTTACCGCCACATAGTTTAAATCAAAAATTGCAAAATGATTTACGTAAACAAATTCAATTAATGGCAAAAGCGCTAGGCGTTGTGGGATTAATTAACGCCCAATTCGCAATTCAAGGCGGGGAAATTTTCATTTTAGAAGTCAATCCACGTGCTTCTCGCACCGTTCCTTTTATTGCAAAAGCGACGGGATTATCGCTCGCTAAAATTGCGGCGCGTTGTATGGTGGGAGACACATTGCGCCGTCAAGGCTTATTAGAAGAAAGAATCCCAAAATATTTTGCAGTGAAAAAACCTGTTTTTCCCTTCAATAAATTTCCCGGCGTGGATCCTATTTTAGGACCTGAAATGCGTTCTACGGGAGAAGCGATGGGAATCGCGGATTCTTTTGGTGAAGCGTTTGCAAAAGGACAGTTAGCAGGCGGTGAAATTATGCCGACCGGAGGCACTGCTTTTTTAAGCGTGCGGGATACTGACAAAAAACGATTAATTAAAGCAGCTAAAATTTTACAAGAGGCTGGTTTTAAAATTGTTTCGACTAAAGGTACCGCACGCGTATTACGTGAAGCGAGTGTTGAATGCGAAATTGTAAATAAAGTTAATGAAGGCAGACCGAATATCGTGGATATGATTAAAAATGACGAGATTAGTTTTATTATTAATACCACCGAAGGCGAGCAAGCAATTAAAGATTCCATTGCAATACGCGTACATGCGGTGCAGCATAAAGTTTGTTACACTACCACCGTTGCTGGCGGAGAAGCCACTTGTCTAGCGATGAATTCCAAACGAGTAAGACAGGTTCGACGTTTACAAGACCTCCATCGTGAAAGCCAAACACATGTCGCAAAAGTAGAATAAATAGGATGAATCCCGTGAAAGATATTGTTCCCATTACCGTAAAAGGTGCTGAAAAGCTACGCGAAGAATTAAAACAACTGAAGTCTGTAGAGCGACCACGAATTATTGCTGCGATTGCGGAAGCAAGAGCGCATGGTGATCTTAAAGAAAATGCGGAGTATCACGCTGCGCGTGAAGAGCAAAGTTTTATTGAAGGACGAATTCACGATATTGAAGCAAAACTCGCACATTGCCGTGTCATTGACGTTAGCCAATTGCAAAATGAAGGTAAGGTTGTATTTGGTTCCACAGTAACGCTGTTGAATTTGGAACAGCAGACTGAAGTGACCTACTACATCGTGGGAGTAGATGAAGCGAATCTCAAAGAAGGTAAAATCTCAGTGACCTCACCCTTGGCGCGTGCATTGGTGGGTAAATATGTTGAGGATATTGTGGAAGTAACAACACCGAATGGTTTAACAAATTATGAAATAGTAGCCGTTGAATATAAATAATGTATAGTAAATAATATAAACCGTATTTGAGGAGGGAACCGATGGAAGAATCCTATAGTAAAGCCTCTGTTTCTACTACCGCCGCCCCCCGACAATCATTATTTCTAGCCTACATAATTTGCGGTTTAGCTGCTTTATTTTATGTGTATGATTACTTTATCCAAGTCGCACCCAGCGTTTTTACCCATGATTTAATGAAGACTTTTGCTATTGATTCTGCAGGTCTTGGCATACTGAGCGCTTGTTTTTATTATTCCTACACACTCATGCAAATCCCAGCTGGATTATTGATTGACCGTTTTGGGGCACGTAAATTGCTGACTTTTGCAGTTTTGGTTAGTGCGGTCGGTGTTACAATTTTTGGTTATACGCATTCTTTTTTTATGGCCGGCAGCGGTCGTTTTCTCATTGGTTTAGGTTCTTCATTTGCGTTTATTAGCGCTTTATTTTTAATTGCGCGTTGGTTTCCTCATCACTATTTTGTGACGATGGCTGGTATGGTTCAGTTTGCAGGAGCCGTTGGATCGTTAATTGGTTTAGCTCCATTTGCCAGTTTGATTAATACCATGGGCTGGCGTAAAGCGATGATCATCACCGGTATTCTCACATTTTTTATGGCGTTAATATTTTGGCTTGTCATTCGCGATGGTAAACGTACAGAAAAATCCAATAGCTCCACTATTTTTAATGAGTGGCATCGTTTGCGAATTATTCTCGGTAGCGGTCAAATGTGGTGGATATCGATTTGTGGATTCATGTCATGGGTCCCTGTCGCAGCTGTTGGCGCATTATGGGGCGTGCCATATCTCATGAAAATTTATGGCTGGAATAATACGACTGCGGGCGAATGGTGTTCTTTATTTTGGATTGGTTTAGCCTTAGGTTCACCGCTCATGGGTTGGTGGACGATGCGACAAAAAAGACGTTTGCCGAGTTTATATTGGTGCTTTTTAATCGGAATTGTTTCTGCCTTTATGGTGGTGTATGCAAGTTCTTTATCTCCAGTCTTGTTAGGTATTGCCTTATTTGGTTTAGGATGGTCGTGCTCCGTGCAGTCGCTATCATTTGGTTTGCTCAAAGATACTTTACCGGCTGCTGTGTTTGGTACTGCCTCTGGATTTAACAATATGGCGGCTATTTTAGGTGGTGGTCTTGCACAAACTTCAATTGGATATACCTTACATTGGCTATGGAATGGAGCCAAAATAGATAATATTCCTACTTACAGCATCGGCGATTATCAAATTGCTTTTGCGATACTACCAGCGGCTGCAATAATCGGATTTATTGTTTCCGTCTTTTTAATCCGCGAAAGTTATTGCAAAGATTTTGAAGCGTAGCCTGGGGGATCTTCACTTCACTCTACAAACGACTCATTTTTTCTTAAATAACGCCTGCAGAGATTTTCTATCCTGCAATCGACAATCGGCGTATTTCGCTAATCCATAATGATAAGTTATATCTACATTTACATGTCGACTGAAAATAACCAGTGATTCAGCCAAATTTGCTCGTTGTAATTTAAATATTTCAGGCTTTCCACCATTAAATTTTAAATGTAAGCAATGACTATATAATATCGGCAATAAAACGGTGGAGACTCCGTCTGTGTCGGCCGTTAAATTAATACCATTACGAATAGGGGCTATATTCGCTCTTTTCAGGCTATCAATTTGCAAGTTCACAGGTGTAGTGACATATGCGGTTTTAGAAAAATCAATGTTGTTTGCATTTATTTTAGCAATAAAATCCTCGATATTATTGAGAAGCTTAAATTGAGTTGGAGAATAAGAAGCAATATTAGAATTTAAGACTTCATATAAATATAAAGAATCGTGTTCTGAATCGATGGCTTCGGAAAGAATTAATTTGGTAGAGTTATTATTTACGATTTCATTAGTAATAATGTACTTTACGCCCAGAGTTTGGAGTAGAGGAATATTAATTTTCGTTAAAGTTAGTATATTTCTTATTTGATGGTCAATAGAACGTGATAGAGTTTTCGTCAGTAAATAATAAAGTGAGGGAGATAGTATAGGACTATATTCTTCTAGGGTAGGAATATTATAGAGCCATAAACCCACAATGCGATAGGAATACTGTAACTTAGGTAATAAAATTACGGTATCAAACGTTGCTTGCTGAAACCAATCTGTTCCTTGATGCTCATCCACCTTGGGATAGAATGTGGCAGCGTAGCCTTTAAAATTTTCACCGGGCTTTAAAGCCAGATGAGTTTGTAAATACGCTATAATAGGTGGTACTTTTTTTGGTGGATATATAAATATACCTTTTGGCTCGTTTTTGGCATAGATTAAGTTCAAAGTGAGAGTGACTAACAGTATAATCGGCAACATATAATTCATTTTATGGAGAGAGCGGAATATTTTATTGCGCAGATTAATTATTGCATACGAAGCAGTATACAGATGTAAAATTATATAATCGAAAAATTTTAAAATATAAACGATAAATATACAGCTAAAAGCCATATAAATAGGCCAGAGCAGATATTCATAATAAAAACCGATTGGCCCATGATACCAACCTTTAAAGAGCACGGTACTTATTCCAAACAATAGTAGTAGCGAGAAAAAAATCAGAAATCCCCACGCATATTTTTTTGCTTCCCTCGTTCCAAAAAATAAAGTTAGCACAGCGCCGGCCAACCCCATTTTTGCAATGTAAGTCCCGCCAGGAAAGGTTTTATTAAATAACATAGATGCACTTGATAATGTAAAGCTAACAGACAAAGTGTCGGGAAAAAAAGCAGGAACGGTATAGAGTAGTAATCCTAATAAAAATTGAAAATAATGCAAAAATATAAGAGTGAATAAAGCAGTTAAAATAAAAATGACTTTAAAAATAATTTCAAACTTATTTTTTGAAAATATAAGCAACATCAGAGAGAAAAACGAGATGAAGGGGATGGCTATGCTCACTCCAGCTGCAGAAAAAGTAATAATATATAATAAAGTTGCGAGAGTCAGTATGGAAAGCAAGACGGAATAAATTGTTTTTAAGCGACCAATATTTGCAAAGCAATAAATATATAAACTCCAGAAGAAAAGATAGTTAAGTAGGAAGGGGGATATGGCGATTACTTGATAAAAGAGTTGGGTATTGTGATAAGTGGGTAATAGCGGTAACAAAAATAAAGTCATTGCCCAAGCTGCTAATAGCGATATTTGTCGCTTAAATTGAAAGGCTCGACAAATTAAATATGCTCCGCTGAAATATTCTGCTGCTAAAGAGGTATATACCGCCAATGCATAGGCTTGTTCAGTTTTAAATAGATCACTTACCCAAGAGATTGGTGTTAGATTTATGAGTAAAGGAAATGAAATATCACCTAATCCTTCGAAAATATTCATTCCATAAGAAAAATGACTCATCCATGTATGTTGCTGCGACGCTAAAAATCTCGAATTAAAACCATCCAGCCAGGTAAACATACGATCGGGGTGTAATGGTAGAACAATCAATGAGAAAATAATAAGTAGAAAAATATTTAATACATAAATGCCAAAGAATTTTATATCAAACAAGTTTCTTTTCAATGCGAACTCCAAATTGAAAATGTAATTATAAATAAAAAGACTGTATTTTAAGACAAATCTAGAGGTTAAAAACAATATAACCGATTGCCACCACTAATGAGGCTAGTAGCATATTAGAATTAATTTTTTCTTTCAATATTAAACCTGCCAATAGCACTGTCGCAGGATAATTAATACCCATAATCGCTGAAAAATATTTTAAAGGCATCGAATACATTAAAAGGGTGGAGAATCCCATCACTACTAAAAAAATACTATAACCGGTCCAGACATAGTAATTAATAAAAATAGATTTATGGCTCAGTGCGCCTTTTTTTAAAAAAATTTGTCCAGTTGCGGTGAGCAAGATGATGGTGATACTTAATAAAATAGTCATTGATTTGCCGTCATCGATTTGAAAAGTAAAAGCAGGCCGGTAAAAACAATCAACGAGCCGAGTAAATTAAAGGTGGTAATGTTTTCTTTGAATAGGAAATGGCTGGCTAATAGGAGTAAAAAAGGCACAACAGCATTGCAGAGATAGCTTTTGGATAAGCTATTCAATTTTAAAATAGTCTGCCAAACGGCTGCCCTTATCAGTACTGCACTAATAGCTAAAAGAGTAAAAAAGTTAATAATTTTAAAAATGGAATGGTGGTGCTGGAGTGAAGAAAATTTCATCAAGCAAAATGCGCTTATTTGTAGCAAGATATTTAAGCCAATCAGAAAAGCGCTGTGTAATTTAATTTTGGGGGTAAGAAACAAAATAATCTTCCTTTAGCTGTGAGGCTTAAGCATAAAACATAATAAGCAGTATGGGTAGAATAAATTTTACCACGTGTTTACAAATTATTACCGAATTATGCTTGAAATTTAAAACTGTCACACTTAAAATCAAACCCCAACGTGTTTTTATTAAGTAACTTTAAGGTCGGTAATGAAAGCAAATGAGCCGCATGCAGCTGATTTTATTTTGGCAGCAGGAATGCCCAGAGCGGGGTCAACCTGGCTGTATAGAAATATTTCTCAACATCCACAGGGTAATGTTTCGCGATTGAAAGAAACTAATTTTTTTAGTATCAATTATTACCGAGGCAGAGGCTGGTGTGATGCGCTGTATAAAGATACAGCGCATGCGCATGCAAAATTTGATATCAGTCCCTTTTATTTTTTAGAACCTGATTTTATCGCGAACGTTAAAAAAGAAAATATTAACGCGAAAGTTTTAATGATTTTACGTGAACCCAATATTTGGGTGCGGTCGCTTTATTACCAAATTAAAAGTTATACCTTGAACATGCCTAAGTTTGAAGATTTTATCAAAGAGCATGTTATTAAATTTGATACTCAGCCCCGAACAATCAATCTATTGGATTTTAAATTTCTTGATCGGGTGAATGAATTGATTAATGCTTTTCAAAATAATATTTTGCTAATCAATTTTGATTTAATTGCGAATGACCCGGTTAAACTGCTTAAAGAAGTCGAAAATTTTGCGGGTCTCTCCTCTTATTTTAATGATACTAATGTAATTACATCGCAAATAAATGCATCTCACTCGCAGTTTAGATTTATCAATTTTTTAAGCACTAACCGATACTTAAGAACTATTGCAAATATGCTACCTTTCACGAGTGTAACTGATTATATAAAAAGAAAATTATACAAAGAAAATGTCACACAATTTAAAGATATACGTCAGCAAAAAGACATTGCTGAAAAAGATAAATATGAACTGTTAGCACAAGAAAAGAATATTGATGAATTGTTTCCGCCTGTATTTAAGGAAAAATTTTTTAAAGATAAGGATATTGTATATTTATAAGCTCGATACAGATATTAAAACAATCGATCTGGGTCAGATAACCGATATTGCAAGAAAGGCTGGAGCGCAAATTCTCGAGATATATCAATGTGCGACGACTAACTTCGAAATAAAACTAGATCAATCACCATGCACAGAAGCAGATAAAGTCTCGCATCAAGTCATCTCGCAATCATTAACTGAAATTTTTCCGGATCTCCCCGTTATTTCCGAAGAGGAAGATACTTCGAATTGGAATCAAAATCATAAACCCTATTGGCTAATCGATCCGTTGGATGGAACCAAAGAATTTTTAGAAAAAAATGGCGAATTCACTGTTAATATTGCGCTTATCGAAAATGGAAATCCTGTGCTAGGTGTGGTGTATGTGCCCGTTTTTGATGTTATGTATTTTGCTTCTCAAAAAGATGGCGCATACAAACAAGTCGCGCATGGTTCAGCGCATCAATTAAAAATTGTGCCGTGTTATAAAGATATTTTCAATGTTGCAGTTAGTCGCAGACATGATTTGGCTCCTTTAGAAAAATTTATTTCAAATGTCGGAAATTGCAAAATTATTTCAATGGGCAGCAGTTTAAAAATCTGTGCTATTGCTGAAGGTGTCGTCGATATTTATCCACGCTTTGGTCCCACGATGGAATGGGATACTGCTGCCGCACAATGTGTGTTAGAGCAAGCCGGTGGTCGTATGATTGATAAAAATCTCCAGAAACTAACTTACAATAAAAGCAGTTTAAAAAATCCGAATTTTCTTGCCATTGGAAATGGTGAGTTATCGTGGGCACAATATTTGTAGATCTTTTTACTCAGAGGATGAAAAAAATGAGTGAATTAATTGCTCCACACGGAGGCATTTTATGCGATCAAATGTTAGATGCTACTGCTCAGCAAGCGTTAAAAACGCAACTTCCCTTGCTAAATTCTTGGTGCTTGAATCCCCGTCAACTGTGTGACGTGGAAATGATTTTAAATGGTGGCCTTTCCCCATTAACAGGATTTATGTCACAAGCGGATTATCATTCGGTTATTGCTACAATGCGCTTGGCCGATAAAACCTTATGGCCAATGCCAATTACACTCGATGTTAGCAATGAATTTGCTAATAAATTGATATTAGGTGAAAAAATAATACTGCGCGACTCCGAAGGAAATATTATTGCGTTATTAGAAATACAGGATATTTGGGGGGTCGATAAAGCCGTAGAAGCCAAAGCAGTTTATGGGACGTTAGATGAGGCTCATCCTGGTGTTAAATATTTAATGTCTAATAGTGGAAATATTTATCTGGGCGGACGTCTGTATGGTATGTCGTTACCTAAACATTATGATTTTTTAGAATTGCGCGCTGCTCCCAGAATTTTGCGTGAGACATTTAAAAAATTGGGTTGGAAAAATATTGTGGGATTTCAAACACGAAATCCGATGCATCGTGCTCATCAAGAATTAACGATGCGCGCTGCCAAAGAATGCGGAGCTAATTTATTAATTCAACCTGTAGTAGGTATGACAAAACCGGGTGACATAGATTATTTTACCCGTGTGCGTTGTTATAAAAAATTATTAAATTATTACAACCAACCTACTATGTTGAATTTATTGCCGTTAGCCATGCGCATGGCAGGTCCGCGCGAGGCTCTATGGCATGCGATTATTCGACAAAATTATGGTTGCAGTCATTTTATTGTGGGTCGAGATCACGCTTCCCCTGGTAAAGATAGTCAGGGCAATTTATTTTATGGCTATTATGACGCGCAAACTTTATTGGCTGAGCATCAAAATGAATTGGCGATCAAGATTGTTAGTTTTAAAGAAATGGTTTATGTGAAAGAGCGCATGCAATATGCTGCTATCGATGAAGTTCAAAAAAATGAAACTGTTATGAATATTTCAGGCACTGAATTGCGGGAACGTTTACATACTGGAGGAGAAATTCCTACATGGTTTACCTACGCAGAAATTATTGAAGAATTACGGTGTTCTTATCCGGCTAGATTGCAGCAAGGATTCACTCTATTTTTTACCGGATTATCTGCAGCGGGTAAATCAACGATTGCAAAAGCACTTTTAGCCAGATTAATGGCGCTGGGTGGACGTCAAGTCACTTTATTAGACGGTGACGAAGTTCGGCGTATACTCTCTAGTGGCTTAGGTTTTTCTCGTCAAGATCGTGACCTCAATATTGTTAGAATCGGGTACCTCGCTGCTGAAATTACTAAACATAGAGGCATTGCCATATGTGCTGCAATCGCGCCTTACAGAGCGGCACGAGAAGAAGTTAGAAGAATGGTAAGCTCGCACGGCGGATTTATCGAAATTTATGTCTCAACACCCTTAGAAATCTGTGAAAAACGCGATCCCAAAGGTTTGTATGTTAAAGCCCGCAATAATTTTTTACCGGGTTTTACGGGCATTAGTGACCCCTATGAGATGCCAGAACATTCTGAAATAGCATTAAATACGCGGGATATTTCGGTGGATGAGGCTACAGATATTATTATTTCTAAACTGACTGCTTTAGGTTATTTAAAATCGAATGAGCTGCTACAAGAGACAGTAAATACGATTAATGAGTAATTTGATTTATAATTTAGCTCGCGGAGCGGTATTCTCATCCTCTTTTTCATCAGCCGAGAAAGGTTCTTTAACATGACACAAAGTATGCTTTGGTGTTAAATGGTGTAAAGTTTCAGGTTTAAAAGCTAACATCACTCGTTCGGAAAATTTGTCTATCACAGGTAATTTATGCCAAAGAAAAGAGTGCTTTTGTCCAAGGGCGATAAATCGGTTACTTAGAACTCCGGCATGGATTAATTTCATATAATAATATTCTGAATCAGCTCGAAATCGATCGTTCTCTGCTAAAATGATATCGGTGGGCGGCATTCCTTTGATATTTTTTTCATCTTGCCAGAAGGGAGACATCGAGGGATCTTTAGGATCTACATTATGTGGGATATACATTTGCAGAAACCAATTTACAAATGCTTCTGAAATGTCGGTGTCCTTATTTTCATAGTTTTCGAATCCAATTAAACTGCGAGATAAATCGACCATCGGGCTAATTAAAATTTGTCTGGCTATAGCAATGCCTTCCTGTTTGGCTTGAATTGTAATTAAAGCAGCGAAATTACCCCCCGAACTATATCCAGACACCGCTATCCGATTGGTGTCAATTCTGTAATGGTGCGCAAAATTTTCAATAAAAAATTTAAAAACCTTATAAGTATCTTTATATCCAGAAGGGAATTGATTTTCTGGTGCGAGCCGATGGTTGATTACGATAACCTGACATTTTGCTTTTGCACAGATATGACTGCAAATAACATGGGTAAACTTAGATTCATTAGCAATGAATGCGGTCCCTGGAATATAAAAAAGAGTAGGATACGAGTCTTGTTTTTCATTGGGAGTGTAAAGTGTGGCCGGAATTTTCACATTATTTTGAATCGGAACGATAAGCTCCAATAAATTAATGTCTGATTCAGCTTTAAGCGTAGGTGTGGCATTAGCCACCCGTTCTCGGTGCTCTAGAATGGAAACCGCGAAAATACCGCATTTGGCATTCGCGGGACGCTTGAGTTGTTTCTCCTGACCATGAGAGTCATCTGAAGTTTGGGTTCCAACGTTATTTTTTTTCATATGACAAATCTAACCTGCTGAACATGTTTTTTATTAATAATTGCATTTTTTCAGAGTAAATGACAACAGCGCGCTTAGTATAAATTAGTATTATTAAGATAAAATTAGGAAAAACATCGAATATGGCTTTGTCGTTACTTTTGTAATTTAATGTGATTTAGTAACTTGAAACTTGTTTTCCGATATTCTATCCGTTTCAATTAAGTCTAGATATGTGAGGGATTGAAAATGTCTCAGAACAAAAGCAACAATGTATCAACTCAATTGAATTTTGTTATTGAACAGTTAAAAATTAAGAATGCGCATTTATCTGCTCAGATTGAAAGTCTATTAAAAAACCTCGAATCAGCCAAACAAGAAAATTTAATTTTAAGGGCAGTAATCGATGAGATACCAGCTAGTGTCTACTGGAAAAATGTTGAAGGTAAATATTTAGGAAGGAATGTTTATTCCTGCAAAAAAATGCTGGAACAAGGCTTTGAAAAAGTCATTAATAAGACTTCAGTCGTGGGTAAAACGGATTTTGATCTCCTTCCTGAAGAAATCGCAGAGCAGTTTCGTCTTAACGATATGAAAATAATGGCCTCCAATTTTGAAGATGTGATGGAGGAATCTTTCATTAACAAGAATGGAAAACATTTTCATCATGTATCTATAAAGAAAGCTTTAATCGACGAGAAAAACGATTGTCATGGTATTGTCGGAATTTCATTGGATATAACACAGCATAAACAAGCTGAGGAGCGTGAGAAAAAAGCGCTAATTGCGGTGGCTGAGGCCAATGCGAAAGCTGAGTTGGAAGAAAATTTACGTCAAGCAGTTACGGTAGTGGCAGGGAGAATCGCGCACGATTTGCGAACACCGCTGGGAATTTTATCCATGATGAGCCAACAATTAGAAACTGTACTACCGATTATTTTAGAGGGTTATCAGTTAGCAAAATCCAGAGGACTAAGTGTTAAACTTATTGATCCTCCGCAGTATCATTTTTTAGAGGCACTTCCAGGAGAAATGCAAAAAGAAATCAAAGAAGTGAATCTATATATTAATTCCACATTAAAAATATTAAGTAAAATTGTCGCAGGTAAAATTGAAAAAGAAGACCTGGAAGTCTATCGGATAAATAGCATCTTGGATCGTGCTTTGAATAATTATCCGTATCATGACAATCAGAAGTGTTTGGTCCTTTGGGAGCGTGGAGAAGATTTTGATTTGTTAGGTAATGACGTTTTATTAATTCATGCTTTTTATAATTTAATTAAAAATTCACTTCATCAAATTGAAAAGAATCAAAAAGGTAAAGTTTATCTTAGCACGCAAGTAGAGCAAACAATGAATACTGTTCGATTTAAAGATACAGCGGGCGGAGTAAATATGGATATTATTAATCGATTTTTTTCGAAGTACAAAACGAATAAAGAAGAAGGAACAGGGATTGGGTTAGCCTCCGTCCAGCAGACGATGGAAATCTTTAATGGAGAGATTGTCGCGCATTTAATTGAAGGCGATTGCGTTGAGTTCATATTTTACTTCCCGAAGTTTTATCGGAGTAATGTTTGATGAGAGATAATAAACCAACCCTCTCTGGTAGTTTCGTTTCAGTATGACAAAAAGATTGATAAACTGCATTTCGAGAAATAGCTCTAGTCAGAAATTACCTCTTTTATCAGGCCATCCCCACTAACGCAAAGCACGGTCCAAGGACGTAACTCTTTGATTGTATAATATTATACAAAATTTTGAATAATATTATACAAAATGATATAATTATTACAAATCAAGGAGTTTATATGGCCCGTCCTAACCCCATATCGCAATATGATAGCTCTAGTCTTATAGAGGAAAAAACTCGTAGAAAGTTAACCAAAATCATTATGCGTTTGTTGGAAGAATGGGATTTAACTACAGCACAAGAACTAAAATTATTGGGTTTGCGTGAAACGAGTCGCAATATGCTGAGCAATTATCGTAGCCTGCGGAATATTATTCCATATGATCAAGATAAATTAGAACGAGTGGGTTTACTTTTAAATATTTATAAAAATATTTATGATCTGTATCCGGAGAATCCGGAATTACGAAAAACCTGGATTAAACGTTTGAATAAAATGTTAGGAGATAAGCGTCCGCTGGATATTATGATAGAAAATGGATTATTGGGAATGGCAGATATTATGCGTTTTCTTGATCTACAGATGGTGATGTAGTTTTATGCGTGATATTTTTAATTCTCTTATAAAATTCAATGATAATGCGAAAAGAAATATTGTATATGTTTCTAAACCAGCAGATGCGTTTTCATCTATTACAGATAGTGATGAAGAGCGAGACATAATAAATCTAACGAGTGATTTAGCCAGAATGCAGGTAGCGAGAAATAATGAAATGTCAGATTTTTATTATAGCGCTGCGATTGGCTATCCTTTTCAAACTAAACCTTATATGAAAACACGCTATTCGGATGGTACTTATCCCGTTTGGTATGGATCGCTTTCGATCGAAACCAGTATTTATGAAACGATTTATCATACTGTTAATTTTTTATTAGCAGAAAATAACGCAACTGCATTTATCGAAAAAATTATAAAAAAACGCAGTGTGTTTGATGTATTCTGTGATGCTTTTTTGATAGATTTAACTGAAAAAATAAACGATCATCCTGAAATCGTTTCGGATAATTATGAATTCACACACAAGATTGGAAGTTTGATTCATCAAGGTGATTTACCCGGTTTAGTATCTCCGTCAAGACGACATCTCGGTGGAAAAAATTTAAGTATCTTCAAACAATCAGTTTTGAAAAATCCCGTATTATTATGTAATCTGAGATATGAAATTTTTCCAGCCACTAAAACTGCTAAAATATTTGGTTTGGGCGAAGATCTCGAAATTTCTTTTTAATGAAAACTGAAAAGCGTCATCAATTTCGAGCACAACCATTCATCCAGAAAATGACGATTAAAACGGAAATTTTTCCGCATGCGTTTCGCCTTTCCGCCCCATATAAATAGCTTGCCTACCATCAATAAAAACAAAATAGCTTGCGGCACCGTTACTAATAATTCCACGAATAAACTCGGGATAATCGATGCTCCCCCGTTGGACTGCGCGTAAAATCTCTAGGAATTTATTTCGATTAAAATCGACAGCCATTTTCGGTAAATTATCGATCGACATGGTGTGGATATAAGTTTCGCCCTCACGCGAATAATAAATTTTTTGCATTTGCACGAGATCAGTGTAATAGCGTTCAATGCCGATTTGAGTTAATTGAGTTACCGCTTCAGGAAATGAAATTTTAAGTTTTGAGAGTTCATCTATCACTTGTATATTGATCATCGCGATTTCCATTTTATATTACATCCCATACTGGGATATTGTTCGTCAGAGATAGGTTTATTAGTTAATACATTATTTAATACTTCACGCAAATCTTTGCCGTCGACGGGAACATTTTTTCCGGGACTGGATGCGTCAAAACGTCCTCGATAAACGCAATGTAAATTCTTATCGAATACATAAAAATCCGGTGTGCATTCGGCATGATAGGCTTTTGCAATTTTTTGCGATTCGTCATACAAGTAGGGAAAAGTAAAGTGATGTTGTTTCGCAAATTTTTGCATATTATCCGGACTGTCATCCGGATGATCTTGAATATCATTTGCTGAAATTGCGATAAAATGAATATTTTTATTTTTATATTCGTTAGCGACGTTAGCAACTTCCTCAATAATATATTGAACGTAAGGACAATGATTACAGATAAACATTACTACAGTTGCAATATCCGATTTTAATTGTTGTAAATTGTAAGTTTGTCCGCTCACTGTATCCGGTAGGGAGAAATCCGGGGCTTTGGTGCCGAGTGGCAACATGGAAGAAGGCGTCAATACCATTTATTTCTCCAACAAATATAAGGATTCTTGCGCTATTTTAGTGATCCCAACCCAATTTTGCGACCTAATGAATTCTTGCGGGATTAGCCAAGAACCGCCAACGGCGATAACATTATCCAAGCGTGAAAAATCCTTTAAATTGTTAAGATCAATACCACCAGTAGGGCAAAATTTAATTTGTGAAAATACAGCGTTGTAGGCTTTTAGCGCAGCTACACCGCCGGCGAGATTGGCCGGAAATAATTTTAAAAAGTGAAATCCTCGTTCAATCGCGTACATAATTTCGCTCGGTGTCATTACGCCGGGCAGGTAGGGAATAGGTAAATTTTCGGCGGTAGAAATGAGTTCTTCATTGAGACCAGGACTAACCATGAATTTAGCGCCAGCAGATACCGCTTGGTGCATTTTGCCTGGACTCAATAGGGTTCCTGCACCGATATGGCAATGCGGAAACTGTTTAACAATTGCCGCTAAAATTTCGAGGGCTTCCCGAGTACGCAATACAATTTCAATCGTATTGATACCACCATCGATGAGCGCTTGCACAATATTTTTGCCCGATTGCAGATCATGCAAAGTCAAAACAGGAATAATGGGTGAAGCTTTAAAAATCTCTTGCATGCGCGCATTATAACACTATGTTACAATCCCGCAATAAATTCGCTATCTTTTAACCAGATTTGTAGCCTGGATCGAAGATCCAGGAAATATCTAAAATTGCAAAAAGATTCCTGGATCTTCGATCCAGGCTACAGATAATCATGTTTTATAGAAATAGACTTACAGACAAAGGGAGATAGTTTGCATAGATTCCTTACTGAAGATCAGATATATTGCGTTTAGCTTTCCATAAAATTACGTAGGTATTAGCAAGTTCAAACTTTGCAAAAGGAGGCCATTATGTTAGGACGTTCAGCCGCGCAACAGCAAAATTCGCTAACTTTTTTTGTGGTTTTAATTGCTTGTATTGCTGCAGTCTCGGGAATATTGTTTGGCTTTGATACGGGAGTAATATCAGGAGCGATTCTATTCATCAAACGAGATCTTAATCCTAGTCCTTTCATGTTTTCCGTTATTATGAGCTCGGTGCTGGTGGGTGCCTTAATAGGTTCTGGTGTGAGTGGTAGTTTTGCCGATTTTTTCGGCCGCAAGAAACTATTGGTAATTACCGCTTTAATTTTTATAGTGGGAACAGTGTGTTCGGCGTTGGCTAACACGGAATGGGTATTAATAATTTCGCGTCTAATTGTCGGTGTCGCGATTGGTATCGCATCATTTGCAGCACCACTTTATATTTCTGAAGTTGCACCTGCACGGTATCGGGGTGCTTTAGTCTCATTAAATCAATTAGCGATTACGATCGGTATTTTGGCTTCTTATGCAGTCGATGTCTATTTTTCACATACGGGTGATTGGCGTTGGATGTTTGGTTTAGGCGTGGTGCCTGCGGTGCTTTTATTTTTTGGCATGTTGGCATTACCTTGTAGTCCGCGTTGGATATTATTAAAAGGGCGAACGGAACAAGCGCGGCGGATTTTGCAAGCGATACGTAATTGCGAGGATGTAGATCATGAATTAAATGAAATTCGTGAAAGTCTTTGTGAAAAGCAAGACTGGCATTTGTTATTACAACGATGGTTATTACCGGCATTGATTGTCGGATTAGGATTAGCGTTTTTTCAACAATGCACGGGAATTAATACTATTATTTATTTTGCTCCGACTATTTTTCAAATGGCGGGATTTGATAGCGCAAGTGGTGCTATTTCAACGACAGCGATCGTGGGTGTGGCGAATGTTTTATTTACGATAATTGCAATACCATTAATCGATTTATGGGGACGCCGTCCATTATTATTATTCGGACTTTGTGGAATGGGTTTTGGATTATTAATGCTGAGTATTTCGTTTCATTTCGGCGGCGATAATTCGATGTTGAAATGGTTAACGCTCGCCAGCATGATTATTTACATTGCTTGTTTTGCTATGAGTTTAGGGCCGATCATGTGGTTAGTCATCGCGGAAATTTTTCCATTACAAGTGCGCGGATTAGGGTCGAGTATTGCAATTTCTGCATGTTGGTTTTTCAATGGAGTCGTGACGTTTACTTTCGAATATTTAATCCAAGCTTTTGGGCCAGGGGGTACTTTTTTCTTATATGCGAGTTTATGTTTGGCAGGATGGGTATTTGTGTTGCGAATGATACCTGAAACGAAAGGTATTAGTTTAGAAATGATTGAAAATAATCTGAGAGCGGGCAAACGTAGTCGATTTTTAGGTGCAGTGGAGTAAAAACAAAAGGTCAGCGCGGAGGATCTCAACCCAGGTAAGAATGTGAGGTGCAGTAAATGTTATTAAGCAATAAAGTGGTATTGATAACCGGATCCACAACAGGTATTGGGGAAGCCATTGCAGAACGCAGTTTGGCTGAAGGTGCGTTGGTGATGATTCATGGTCGCAATGAAGAGCGAGCACAAGAAATCGTAAATCGCCATCCCAAAGATCGTGTTAAATATTCATTAGCTGATTTAAGTCATCCTGAGTTTTCTAATTTAATTATCGACGATACACTAAAAGCCTTTGGACGTATCGATGTTTTAATTAATAATGCTGCAAGTACAGAACGGGATGATATTAATACAATAACACCTGCAAGTTTTGAGAAAATTTTCAATGTTAATTTAAAATCTCCGCTTTTTTTATCTCAAAATGCAATTCATCATTTTCGTCAGCAAAAATCCGGTGGAGTCATCGTTAATATCGGTTCCATTAATGCTTATTGTGGTCAATCAAATTTACTATCATATTCTATTAGCAAAGGCGCTATGATGACGATGACGCGGAATTTAGCCGAAGAATTAGGTCACGAAAAAATTCGTGTGAACCAAATTAATATGGGATGGACATTAACTGCAAACGAAGAAAAATTAAAACAACGGGAGGGGCTGCCTGGGAATTGGGCCGATCAAGTACCGGCTATTTTCGCACCCAGCGGTAAATTGCTAACTCCAGAAGAAGTCTCGTATCATGTCGTATTTTGGGCGTCAGATACATCCGCTCCTGCTACGGGTGTCGTTTATGAATTGGAACAATATCCTATCATTGGGCGCAATTTAATTAATGAAATTCAATTTAGTAGTCTGAAAAAAATTTAGAGGTAAATATGAAAATTACCGATGCAAAAGTAAATGTGTGTTCACCGGGAAGAAATTTCGTCACTCTTATAATTTATACAGATGAAGGTATTTATGGTTTAGGCGATGCTACACTAAACGGTCGCGAATTAGCTGTAGTGTCGTATTTAGAAGACCATTTAATTCCGTGTTTAATGGGTCGTAATCCTTTTGATATCGAAGATATTTGGCAATATTTTTATAAAGGCGCATATTGGAGACGTGGACCGGTTACCATGTCAGCCATTGCAGCAATTGATATGGCACTTTGGGATATTAAAGGTAAAGCACTTAACACGCCCGTTTATAATTTATTAGGTGGACGCAGTCGTCATGGCGTGATGGTGTATGGACATGCCAATGGTCGTGATATCGAACATACTATAGAAGAAGTCGGAAAATATATTGATAAAGGCTATTTGGCGATTCGCGCGCAAAGTGGAATTCCTGGTTTAAAAAGTACATATGGTGTTTCAAGAGATAAAATGTATTACGAACCGGCAGAAAAAGGTTTGCCGGTTGAAAATGAATGGTCGACTGAAAAATATTTAATTCACACGCCGAAACTTTTTAAAAAATTGCGTGATGTGTATGGCGATGATCCGCATTTTTTACATGATTGTCACCATCGTTTAACACCGATCGAGGCTGCGCGTTTGGGTAAAGAATTAGAGCCTTATCATTTATTTTGGTTGGAGGATACGGTCCCTGCAGAATTACAAGAGGGTTTTCGAATTATTCGTCAACACACGACTACTCCATTAGCAGTGGGTGAAGTATTTAATACGATTTATGATTGCACGACTTTAATTACCGAACAATTAATTGATTATATTCGGATGACAGTATTACATGGCGGCGGTATAACTCCCTTGAAAAAAGTTGCAGCCTTTGCTGAAATTTATCATGTTAAAACCGGTTGTCATGGTGCGACGGATTTATCACCGGTTAATATGGCGGCAGCCTTGCATTTTGATACAGCCATTAATAATTTTGGTATTCAAGAATATATGTTGCATACGGCAGAAACCGATGAGGTATTTCCACATAATTATTATTTTGAAAAAGGCTATTTACATATCACCGACGCGCCGGGTTTAGGAGTTGATATTAATTTAAAATTAGCGGAAAAATATCCATACGAACCGGCTTATTTGCCGATTAATCGTAAATTAGATGGCACCATGTTTAATTGGTAATTAAGGAATTCGTTATGAAAAATAAATTTGCTTTATCTCTTTTAATTTTAGCATTCGGTATGACCAACGTGCTTGCCCAAAATAAAATGGTGACTGCCACTAAAGCGTCGCCGAATTTTAGCGTGACGGTAAAATCCAATCCCAGCACGGGTTATTCTTGGTCGATAACCAGTTATGATAAAAATTTAATTAAGCCACTCGGACACAGTTATCAAACACCGAATACTCGATTAATTGGGGCTTCAGGCAGTGAAACATTTAGTTTTAAAGTGCTCGATAACGGATTCACTAGACCACAGAAAACACAAATCAAAATGCAGTATCGTCGCCCATGGCAGAAATCTAATGGTGGATCCTCGATGACAATAACCGTACAAACTCGATAATTTTATTAAATTTAAAAACTAGTTGTGAAGTAAGATGCCAGGCAATTTTACGATTAAACTTGCTACTATTGAAGATGTTTCTTTGATATTGAATTTCATTAAAGAACTTGCTGAATATGAGAAATTATCGCATGAAGTGCAAGCCACAGAAGCTTTATTAAAAGAAACTTTATTTGGTGAAGATGCAACCGCAGAAGTGATTATTGGTTATTACGATAATGCGCCGGCAGCATTTGCCGTTTATTTTCATAATTTTTTGACTTTTTTGGGACGGCCTGGCATTTATATCGAAGATATTTTTGTTAAACCCCATTTGCGTGGAAAAGGTTTAGGTCAGAAAATATTTGTGTATTTAGCGCGTTTGGCGAAGGAAAGAAATTGTGGCCGTTTAGAATGGTGGGTATTAGATTGGAATGAAACTGCGATTGGTTTTTATAAACGTTTAGGCGCAAAAGCGATGGATGAGTGGACCGTTTATCGATTATCGGGTGCAGCGTTAGATAAGTTAGCTCAGCAAACTTAAACTGAATTAAACTCAATATAGATAAATATTGAATTATTTAAATCAAAGCGATTAAGCGTATTGGCGCCTCGGTTCCATTCCTTATTTTTAAAGGCAAAGCAAAAATATAACTTCGAATGGGAGGTAATTGATTGGCATTTGCAATATTTTCTATCAAGTATTTTCCGGCCCCTAAAATTAATTCATGAACAGGAAATCCATCATCGCTGGTATCGGGAGATAAAGTGTCAACGCCCAGTCCTACAATGTCACGCTCTAATAAAATTTCTGCGGTTTCTCGCGCGAGGCGGGGAAAAATTAAATCATTGCGGTATTTTTGTGGTTGGTTCCAATAGCGCGACCAACCAGTATAAATTAACACGCAGCTTTGCGCGGCAATTTTTCCATAATTGTTTTCAAAATTTAAAATATCCTGGGGGGAGACTACATAATTAGCAAATGATTTTTCTGAAATATCAATGACAATCGCAGGTGCAATCAGTTTTTCTAACGGAATCTGATCAATGGTGCCACTATTCGCCACATAATGCGCTGGTGCATCCATATGGGTGCCAATACCTGCAAATAATTCTAATTTTTGCACGCGAAAATGATGCTCCGAATAATCTTGAGTAATAGATGAATTAAATCCACAACCGATATCCCAATGTGGAATATCGGTTGTTAAGGCATGGGTAAGATCGATTAATTTAAAATCTTTTATATTGAGCACGCCAAACTTCCTTGTTTTTTAGCAATTATTTTAACTTCTTTTCAGCTAAAATATTTTTAAGGCGCACGTATTGTGGTAATCCGTTTTTATAAGGTGGATAACACTCACCTAAAATTAGCGGTGAAATATAATGTCTACACGCTTCAGTGATATGATAACCTTCTTCATCTATAAAATGTCGCGGCATTTTAAATTCAACATTGGCGACTTGAGATAATGGAACGCTGCCAATTTTCCACAAATATTCGGGACCGGTTAGACGATCAATGGTCAGCATAATATTATTTTTGCCTGCTAATGCAAATTCTACGGCGGCTTTACCCAACGCATATGCTTGGTCCACATCATTTTTAGAAGCGATGTGACGAGCAGCGCGTTGTAAATAATCTGCCACAGCCCAGTGATGTTTTAAACCTAAATGCGTATAAACTAAATTAGCAAGAATGGGAGCGATACCACCTAATTGATGATGTCCAAAAGCATCAGTTACTCCTGATTCAGATATAAATTTTCCGTGCTCATCGCGAACTCCTTCTGAAGCGACAATCACGCAATAACCATGTCGAGTAACAGTATCTTTTACCTTTGCTAAGAATTTTTCAGGATTAAAACCAATTTCAGGAAATAAAATAATATGCGGTGGATCGCCGACTTTTTCTGTTCCAAGACCACCTGCCGCTGCAATCCAACCGGCATGGCGTCCCATGACTTCTAAAATAAAAACTTTAGTAGAAGAAGCAGACATACAAGCAACATCAAGTGCTGCTTCTTGCGTAGATATCGCAACATATTTTGCAACTGAACCAAAACCGGGGCAGTTATCAGTAAAAGAAAGATCGTTATCGATGGTTTTGGGGATACCAATACAAGTCAATGGAAAATTCAACTCTCGACAAGCTTCAGATATTTTAAAAGTGGTATCTTGAGAATCGCCACCGCCATTATAAAAGAAATAGCCGATTTCATGCGCTTTAAAAACCTCGACTAATTTTTCGTATTGACTGCGATCTTGTTTGAAATCTTTTAATTTAAAACGACATGAACCAAATGCACATGCAGGTGTATAACGTAACGCTGCAATATCTGCTGCGGATTCATGGCTGGTATCAATTAATTTTTCATTAAATACGCCCAATATTCCATTATGTCCTGCAAAAACCGTTCCAATTTGACTACTGTGTTTGCGTGCAGTTTCGATTACTCCACATGCACTGGCATTGATTACCGCAGTGGCGCCACCTGATTGAGCATAAAAAATATTTTTTCCCATAATCTCTCGATGTCAAAATTAGACCTGCCTGGCTCTTTTAATACACCTATCAATGATGTTTGTCAAAGCCAACTGCCATTTTTAGCGCCTTTTCCAGGGCAGGATATTGAAAATTAAATCCATTTTCTAATAAAACAGTAGGATAGCCATGTTGACCATTTAGCAAGAGTTCATGGGCCATTTGTCCATAGCGAACTTTTAATAGCGCGGCAGGAATGCGAATGAGGGCTGGCCGTTTTAATACATGAGCGAACGTTTTAGCGAATTGTTTTTGGGTCACGCTCCCCGGTGCGATAATATTCACCGGACCCGCAATAGCTAATGGCAACAAAAAATCGATCGCTCGAGCTAAGTCAGTTAATGCTATCCAAGAAATGGGTTGGCGACCAGAGCCCATTTTCCCGCCTAAACCCAATAAAAAAGGTAACTTTAAGCGTTGAACCATTCCGCCTTTTTCGCCTAAGACTACGCCAAAGCGCATGTTAACCACTCGAACTCTCGCATTTTTTGCTGATTCTGTCGCGGCTTCCCAACTTTTAACGATGAAAGGTGCGAATTCGCTTGTATTACCTGCTGGGGTAGTTTCGTCTAGTGCCGGAGGCAAGCCTTCTTGAATGGGAGTTTGGATTCCGTAATAACCGACAGCGCTTGCGTTAAAGAGGGGTGGTGATGCTTCTTTTAATTCGGCACACAATCGGGATAATAACTGAGTGGGAATAATACGACTATCAAGAATTTCGCGGCGACGGGCAGTTGTCCAGCGTTGATCGGCAATACCTGCGCCTGCCAAATTAATAATTAGAGCTTGATTATGAATAATAGAATGAGACTTTTCTTGTAATGAATTCCAATCTAATGCTTGTACGGTTTTGCCAAAAACTTTTTTAATGTGTGGTAACGAACGTCCGACAATGGTAACGGTATGGTGTTTTTGCAAATAACGTCGCGTTAGGTATTGGCCGACAAATCCAGTTCCTCCCGCAATCAAAATATTCATGGTGCACTCCCTGTACGCACGATATTGACTTTTGCATTACTGTATTTGATATTACACGTTCAACTCAAATAAGGACAGTCTATGTCACCATCCATGCATATTCACATTTTAGGAATTTGCGGCACTTTTATGGGCGGTCTCGCCATAATAGCTCGGCAATTAGGGTTTAAAGTCACAGGTTCCGATCAAAATGTTTATTATCCCATGTCAGAAATGTTGGCGGCTAACCAAATAGAAATTTCCTTAGGATATACCGCGCAAAATTTACAGCCGCATCCGGATCTCGTTATTATGGGAAACGTCTGTTCGCGTGGTAATGAAGCCGTAGAATATGTATTAAATGCAAAAATTCCTTTTTGTTCTGGACCGGAATGGTTAGCTCGCAATGTTTTGCATGATCGCCATGTCTTAGCAGTTTCAGGTACGCATGGAAAAACCACAACAACTAGTATGTTAACTTGGATTTTAACTTTTGCGGGATTAAATCCAGGATATTTAATTGGAGGTGTCGCTAATGATTTTAGGCAAACTGCAGGATTAGGTGAAGGCTATTTTGTGATTGAAGCCGACGAATATGATTGTGCTTTTTTCGATAAACGTCCGAAGTTTTTGCATTATTTCCCGCGTACGTTGATTTTAAATAATATTGAATTTGATCATGCGGATATTTATTCCGATATTTCCGCTATAAAAAATCAATTTCATTTATTATTAAAAACAGTTCCTAATGATGGATTAATCTTATATCCGGAGTTTGACCGCAATATTAAAGACGTTTTAGCACGCGGCGTTTGGTCGCATATAAATACATTTGTGGGTTTGCATTCCGAGTGGAGAGCGAAACTCATTCAGACAGATGGCAGTGAATTTCACGTGTTTTTAAAAGAGGTGTTCATGGGCAGCGTAAAATGGCAGCTCTTCGGGCAACATAATGTGGAAAATGCATTAGCTGCGATTGCCGCTGCGCAGCATGTAGGAATTAAACCGGAAATTGCTGTTTCTGCGCTATGTACATTTACCGGTGTTAAGAGAAGACTGGAGATAGCTGCATCGATCAATAACATCACGATATACGATGATTTTGCCCATCATCCCACCGCAATAGAAAAAACCTTAAAAGCTTTACGTGCTAAAGTCGGTCATAAACCGATTATTGCCATCTTACAATTTGCTTCGAATACCATGAAAGTTGGAGCACATGATTCTGCTGACGTGGCGGCTGCATTGAATACAGCGGATCAAATTATTTTATTAAAACCAAATTTCGAAGTGGTGGATTTATGTCGACATTTAACTCGACCCATTTTAATTTGTGAAACGGTGGATGAAATTGTCACACAACTGTGTGAACGTCTACATCCAGAAGATCAAGTTTTATTGATGAGTAATAAAAGTTTTGATGGTTTGCGACAGAAGTTAGTGGATAAACTACAAAAGTCATATGTTTGAATTTATTGTAAGTATAAGTTTGTCCACGCTTACCTATATTTACCCACGAGTGAAAGTCACAATATTTTATTGGTGAAATCATATTGACCTTCCAAAACGATATAAGGCAATATCATGCAAGCGTTTTTTTTACTATTAACGTTGTTAATAATACCATTTTCTCTATTTGCATCTTACGCAATGTTAGCTAATAACACACGCTGGTTACCTCAGCTGGACGATTGCGCTACCCTGAATCCCTATTGGACTGCTTGTAAAAATCGTCACCCAGATTCCACCATTCCATTTACCTACATTAAAGGCTATTTGTTGGCGGGGCGTTCAGACGTGTGGGAAAGGTGCCCCGGATTTCTTTTTAAGTCAAGAAAACCGCTATTGGGGTTTTAAAAGCCCCTATGGACATGAAGGCACCCCAAAATTATATGTTCGGGCACTCGTGCTTTCGGACATGGGAGATACCCCTGACCTTGCTTTAAGACGAACTGGCCCTGATCAAGGCCCTTATAATGGAAAGCCGCAAACGATTCCTGATGGCCAAAGTGTAGGGACCATTTATTGGCAGGCTTGGGGGGGAACTGTAAGGGTGTGGGCAAGGTTTTTATGCGGGCTGCGGCGGTTTTGGTCGCATAGCGGAGATTTGGGCACGAACGGTGGGAGACCAAACTGCAAACAGCCGTGCTGGCGCTCTCTACTTTAATACGACACCACCAGGAAATCCGGGAAATTCTTTGATCCGTTTTATTATGAATGAGAACGGACAGTTGGTGGCTTATAAAGGAGGTTCAATAAATGAGCCTATGATCACAATAAAAGACGCGGAAAAAACCGGCCTCATTATGGCGTCTGATAAAATTGGCTATGCGATTAATGGAACTTCATCCATGACAGTGAGTATTCCTGCAAAACCTACTCAAACCTCTATGACTCTTGTTATTAAAGATGCGAATGGTGCGATTCAAGAAAAAAATGTAGTAGTGGGAGAGGCTAATTCATGCGGGAAAGGTTATCGCTGTTTGCGCATTGCTAATTAAGGAATTTATGTGAAAAAATTGCAGGGGTTGGATGCATTACGGGGTTTATTAGCGCTTGTTGTTTGTGGCGCTCATAGTTATACAATATTCGTCCGCCCTTATAGTTTAACTCGAGGCTTTATAAATTATTTTTGGGTCCTGTCTGCTCGTTTCGCCGTCCTGTTGTTTTTTATATTAAGCGGCTTTGTGATAGCTTACAGCATTACGAGTAACATAAAAAAAAATAACGGATACTTCTACATTCGAGAATTTACGATTTCACGCATTGCCCGTATTGCTCCAGGCCTTATAGCGGCAATTATTATTGTTATCTTTTTATCGCAAATTCTAGGCTGGTTTGGACTTCAAGTATTACCCCAAGGAGTTATCACAGAGAGAACTGTGTTTAAACCCGATGTTTTAGCGCAGATAGCCAGTCTTTTCACCATTGGTTTGCTAGGAAAATTAAGTGGTGGCTTGAATGGTCCGTTATGGTCGTTAATTTATGAAATTCAGCTTTATGTCATATCTGCATTGTTCACAATATCTTTGATTGGCTATGCTTGGCAACGATTAATTGCTTTCCCTACTCTGATCATATTAATGATATGCCTATTTTTAGTAGGGAATATGTTGCAGTTAATTTGTTTTATAAATTTTTTAATAGGAGCTATAACCTTTTTGTATTTAGATAAAATAAAATCTTTTAACCTAATTATTACCGCCATTCTATGCGCTTTTGCTTTTATGTTATTAGTTGTTCACAGTAATTTAAATGATTTTGATAAGCATGCTTTTGGCATTATATCTCAAATATTTTTTACCATCCCAGCTGCAAGCTGTCTGCAACTTATTACAAGATTCACTTTACTTGATAGATTGAAATATCTGGGTAAATTCTCTTACTCGTTATATGTCATTCATTTTCCATTGTTACTATTTTTATTTTTTATGCTGCAGCCATTTAATTATCCTATTTTAACCGCCATATTTGCTTTCATAGGTTCAATAAATATATCTATAATACTAGCTCATTATCTTGAGAACACAGTTTTTTGGAGAAAGAAATTGACACAAACTCTAGCCATAGTGGCTCGCAGCTTAAGAACTGAAGATTCTTAAATTATTAATAAACTCTGACTATGCTAAGAAATGCATACATCATTTTTTATAAATCATTCCCCATGGCCCCACACCATTAATTTGTAAAACGGTCTCTTCGGTAGTGGTAGATGAATGCGATACATGTGCGGGTATTGATATAAAATCACCGGCATGTAACACCAGGTCTTGGGTTCCGACTTTTATGTTTAACGTGCCAGAAATTACAGTATCGTTTTCCACAATAGCATGAGTATGCAAAGGAACTTGGAAGTTCGCGGGGAGTTTTACGCGAGCAACAAAAGCTTCGTGTTTTTGCGGAGAACCTGCGAGTACTGCCACTTTAGAGCCGGATAAATCTTTTGAATCTGTCCACGTTAAAGAATCTGGGGTCACAACCTGAGGTGCAGCATTTACTGTGGTTCCTAATGCTAAAATCAGACTTAAAAATAAGCTTTTTTTCATAATTAATATCCCTTTGGTTTAACGATAAGAATTTCTTGATTCCAGTGTAATAATTCAATTTTACGAGGAATGCGCGATAAATTTACTTTTACTATTTTCCAAGTGTAGTCTGCAGTGATATTTTCACTGAGTTCATTCAATCCTGCGCCTCGCAATAGACTAATTTGTAAAGAAGGTCGTAAGGCCTGCAGTGTTTTTCCTGTAGGAAGATGATAATTAACCGAACCAATTAATAATGGCAATGAATTATCGATGAAGCTCGTACCGGTTTGCCATAAACGCAATTCAATCGTGGTGTGATTTTCTGCGTGCCTTGTCATAAATAAAACGGGTAATTTACCGCGATAAAGTTGTGGAAATAAAACAATGGGCTGAGTGTTGGTTTTTGGCATAAGCGGTCTCGGCAACGATTTTATATCTTCTCTGATATTACCCACGTGCCAGCCTTGTTTGAGTAAAACTTCTTTAATATGTTCAACCTGGTCTGCCCATTGCATGTTAAATGGTTGAATAGGATTGCCAAAACGACTGAGACGATACGTTGGTAAATAACTTGCAGGATTATTCCACCAATCGATCATGCTAATTTTCTGATTTGGATAATACGGCATATATCGATTCATATCACGATGATAGTGCACGATAGCTGATCCTGCCCACGGGATTAAAATCGATAAAAGAATGGCGACTAAAAAAATGGATCTTCTACCATAGACGGGTTGTTGTCGTCGATAAGAGATAATAGCCAAAAATAATAACGTAAATCCTAAGAAGATCGATGCGATAACATCCGTAAACCAATGTGCACCTAAATACAATCTTGAAAGGCAAACTAAAAATATAATGACACTGCCAATCGTATAAGGAATCCAGTGCCATTTCTTAGCTAAGCATTGGGCGATTAAAAAAGTTAAAAAACCTAAAATACTGACGCTTAAGCAGCTATGACCACTTGGAAAAGAAGAAGATAAAGCAAAATACATTACTCCAGTGGGACGCGGCGAATAAAAGAAAATCTTGAAAAATCCTATCGCGCAGAAGGTCAAAAGCGTTAATCCAATCACATGCCAGAAGGTGTACCATTGTCGTCGAATGACCAGATAAATCGCTAACAAAATAATAATCGCTGCGATGATGATGTTATAGCCTAACGCGGTTATAACAATAAAAAATTTGTTGGCGCCATGATGATTGAGGCTTTGGAAAAAATGGAAGATCGGTGCGTTTAACCGATAAAGCCCAACATGCAAGCCGGCGTTTATAATCAACACTAAAAACAATATAAATGAGATAACTGCTAAAAATAATAAAGTGAGTTGGTGATGATCTTCGGGATGATTTTGATTGGTGATCATCCGAATAATAAATTTAGAGGAATGATGACGATTCAATTGTTCCCACGCGCGATCAATTAATCGATTAATCGTAGCCGCTATAAAAACAAAAAAGCGCTGAATAGCCCAGAAAATTAGCCACATAAAAATAATGATTACTAAACTAATAATAGTGAATGAGGTGGCAATTTCTTTGGGTAACACAAGCGATATCGCACCGATTAAAACACCGGGTAATAAATACGCGAGAGCCCATAAAATGGCGGAAGGAATAGTGGCGATAATAAAATTGGACCATCGCATTTTTAATAATCCCGCAATTAAAGGCATTGAGCTGCGAGTGGGCCCAATAAAACGGCCGATAATAATACTTTTACCGCCGTGCTTTTTTATAAACTGTTCCCCGAGTAAGAGCCATTTTGGATTTTTACGAAAAGGCCACATATTGGAGATGCGCTGACCATAACGTTTACCAATCCAGAAACCAATGACATCCCCTGCAAAAGCGCCTAAAAACGCGAGTAAAAGTGTCGTAGAAAATCCGAGCGCTCCGCGCCCCACCAGAATTCCAATAAAGGTCATGGTAATAGAACCGGGAATGATTGTGCCAATGAGTGGTAAAGATTCTGCAAAGGCAACTAAAAATGCGAATAATCCACCAATATGGGGATGCGCTTGAATATAATTGTGCACGTGGTTAAGGAGGTTTTCTATCATTAAACATTAATCCCTTAAGCAGTTTTTCCGTTAACTAGCTAACAATTTCGCCGGCGGCTTGACGGTCAGCATGGTATGAAGAACGAACCAATGGCCCACTCGCGACATGTTTAAAACCTAGTGAGCGTGCAAATTCGCCTAATTCTTCAAATTCGACAGGCGACACATAACGTTGCACGGGCATATGATAAGTGGTGGGTTGTAAATACTGTCCTAAGGTCAGCATATCAACCTCATGCGTACGCAAGTCTGCTAATGCTTGTTTTATTTCGTCATTATTCTCGCCCAAACCCAGCATTAAACCCGATTTAGTAGGAATATTTTCAAATCGATTTTTAAATTCTTTTAACAATCGGAGTGACCAAGCATAATCCGATCCAGGTCTGGCTTGTTTATAAAGACGCGGAACGGTTTCAATATTATGATTAAATACGTTCGGTAAACCGAGTGCTAATGCATCAAGTGCTTTTTCCATGCGTCCGCGAAAATCGGGAACGAGAATTTCAATTTTAATATTTTCATTTAATTCACGAGTTTTGTTTACGCATTCTGTGAAATGCATGGCACCTCCATCGCGTAAATCATCGCGATCAACGGAAGTGATCACCACATAACGCAGTCCCATATTTTTAATGGTAATGGCTAAATTATTCGGTTCTTCGGGATCGAGTGGATCAGGACGTCCATGCCCAACATCGCAAAAACTACAACGTCGAGTGCACTTATCTCCCATAATCATAAAAGTGGCGGTTCCATGACTAAAACATTCCGTTAAATTCGGACAAGAAGCCTCTTCGCATACAGTCACGAGTTTGTTATTGCGTAACATTTTTTTTAAATTCGCAACTTTATTATCGGTCGGTAATTTTATTCGAATCCAATCTGGTTTACGTAATGGTTGGGTAGCCTCAATTTTAACGGGAATTCGCGCTAATTTTTCTTTTCCTAATGCTTTTTGTTCTGGATCATACTGACGTTGTTTGCTGGTCATAATTAAGTAATTCCGTAAGCGTTAGTGGAGTAAACTGAAAGTGATTATACCCGAAATTTTGTTTAAAAGTCGTCATTAAACCATCGATCACCTGCGTAAGATCGACGGAAGAATAATGGCTCAACTGAGTCATTCGAAGGCCGGTGTAACCGCAAGGGTTAATGTAAGAAAAGGGACTTAAGTCCATATTCACATTAAATGCGAGCCCGTGATAACTAAAGCCTTTTTTAACGCGCAAACCGATAGAGCAGATTTTGGCGGAATCGATGTATACACCTGGAGCTTCAGGTTTGGCTGTAGCCGTGAGTGATAGCGTTTGGAGATAATCGATTACGCAATTTTCTAATTTATGTACAAACTCATTGGTAGCGAGACCCAACGATTTGAGATCGATTAATGTATAAACCATGAGTTGTCCTGGACCATGATAAGTAACCTGTCCTCCGCGATCACAATGGACGATGGGAATATTTCTTGGGTTTAAAATATGTTCGGGTTTTCCGGCTTGGCCTAAAGTGAAAACAGGATCATGTTCCAACAACCAAATTTCATCAGGCAGTGATGTTGAGGATGATGCTCGCCGTTCGGTGAAGTTTCGCATGGCCTCCCAAATAGGTGCATAAGCTTGTGGTTGATTTAAAAGTTTTATGTGCAATGCACGCATATTTCTCTCACATTTGAATGCTCGCTATTGTGCTGACTTGAGTAGCAAAGCGCAAGACTTGAGTGGGGGGAAGTCCAGGTTTACACTAAGATTTGCGGTGCGAAATACAAGGAAGATTAATATGGCTATCGTCAAGCGCGTACTTTTATTTATTGTGGTGAACCTCTTAGTCATCGCAATGATCAGCATCATCATGTCGTTGTTTGGTATTCACGGATACTTGAAAGCACGCGGCATGGATTATAAAGCGCTTGCGATCTTTTGTGTCCTTTGGGGTACTGGGGGCGCTTTTATCTCGCTCATGATTTCAAAAATCATGGCTAAGCGCGGCATGGGTTTGCAAGTCATCGACCCCGCCACGGCGCAAGGTGAACAAGCTGATTTGGTGCGAATGATTCATCGTTTAGCAGAGCGCTCAGGTTTACAGAAAATGCCCGAAGTGGGCATTTATGATTCTCCTGAAATGAATGCATTTGCAACAGGTCCTACTAAAAATAATAGTATCGTCGGAGTTTCTACCGGTTTATTAGCGAATATGCGTCCGAACGAAGTGGAAGCCGTTTTGGGTCATGAAATTAGTCACGTGGGTAATGGGGACATGGTGACGATGACTCTCGTGCAAGGCATCATCAACTCTTTTGCGCTATTTTTATCGAGAATTGTCGCTTTTATTATTGCGTCTGTTTTGTCCGGACAGAAACAGAGTGAAGGTGGTGGACAAGGTGCACTGTCCGGAGGCGCTTTTTATCTTCTAACCTTTGTATTTGATATTGCGTTTACGTTATTAGGTAGTATTGTGGTAGCGGCATTTTCTCGCTGGCGGGAATATCGCGCAGATGCGGGGGGAGCGAGGCTCACGGGTAAACAAAATATGATAGCGGCGTTGCAACGTTTAAAAGAAGGTGTGCAGGCTGGCTTGCCTCAGGATAACAGGGTGCCGTCAATGAACATTTTAAAAATTAATCCCGCGCGTTCGATCGCGAATTTATTTGCGACTCACCCACCCATTGAAAAACGCATCGAGCGTTTAATGGGAATGCCCATTAAATAATTAAGCTGCGGGAGCGGTCCGCATCTCGAATTTATCGTATCTTTGATTTTGCTTGTTGCCATCTTTGATGAGCATTGTTGGAGAAAAAAATGAATTTTTGTTTGCTTGTGCTTTGAATTCCGGCTTTAGCTCTACTTTTTCAGGATGAATTAATTGTATTAATCCTTCAGCTTCTGTTAAAGCTTCTGAAGTTCGTTGATTTTTATAAATATGATATATGATTCCGATAACTACGATTGGCAAAATACTCGCAGTCATGCCTAATAACAGCCAAGGTGAGCCAATCAGACAAGCTGCTGCTATACTTCCGAAAAAAATCACAATTGAAAGAATTGAAGCGAGGGAAATGCGTCGATAATCTTGATTTTCGTGTTTAAGAATATCAATATTTAAATGTATGCGTAATACTTGATGGATTAAATTAATTTTTTTCTCCATAAACTCAGCTTGATTAAAAGTATTTTCTTCGATTTCTTTTTTAGCGTCTTCCAACAACAAAAATAAATCTGCTACAGGTCTAGTTGCTAAAATAAATTCGTGCATGTCATGGTAATGGCGAGCAGATTCATTAAAATCATCTAACAGAGCAACTAAATATTCATTAAGTGCTTTCTTTAAACCGTCGGAACTAATTGGTAGTAACTGTAAATCTTTGTGTATATCAGCAAAAGGTATAGACGCCGCGTATTCAATAAGACTAGGTGTCTTAATTAACATCTCATCAGCTGTTTCAATCGAATATGAATGATCATCTAACTCAACTGTAAATTTTGGTGTGGCGACAATTTTTTCTATATTGTCATCAATTAGCACTAGGTAAAAATCAAGAGAAACATCTAGTTTTGTAGGTTGAAAATTAGTACTTTCGTCATCAATGAAAGCCTGATTAGTTTCTATTAATAAATTTTGAATCTCGGGATGGGTGCTAAACTTAAAGTTTGTTAATAAAGTATGAACATCGGATGAAACCCTTTGAGCAGGATCAGCAGAAAAGAACACATATTCGATGAGAGGAGTTGATATTTCAAACGTATTACTTTTTGGTTTTTGCACTATATTTAAATTGACTTGTGCAGTTATTTTTTTCACCTTAACATGGTGTTCTTTTCCATTAAAAATGTTTTTAAGCTGCTCGCTATATTTTTTATGCTGTGCTCGGTAATTTTCAAGTTGTGAATCTTTCATCGAATGCCGCTCCATCTCAGTTAAAATCTATTATTGATTCTAGCGAAGTAAAATCCAAAAAGTAACTTAATCTCACTAAAATTAATTTGAATAATTAAAAATAAATTATAATAACAGTTTTTTAATTAAGTTTAGGTTTGGATGATGCAGTTGGAGCGATTGTTTTCGGTCCTTCAAGTACGGTAAATATTCCACAACAATAACGCGTCATTTTGGGTTGTGGTTCGTGACCTAGGGCACGTTGAATATCAAGCATGACTGAGAAGCTGGGGGAAAAATTTTTATTTAAACCTAATTTATTAATTAAGCCCCACCCCGAGGGCGCAATAAATAGAATGCTCAGAATAAAAAGCACCGGACTGGCTGGCCATAAAACCGTAGAGGTAGCTAACAGAACTCCTGCTGTTACCGATAGTAGTCCGATCACAGCCAGGCCATAAGTACAATGCATCCAATTATCGTATACCGCTTTTTCTAATTCAATGTGTGCCTCCATCATGTGTTCAAAATCAATTTTTGTTGTGTGCTGTTTTAAAATATCGGGCATGGTGGCATTTAAATTCGTATTCGAGTTGATGGCGACTTTTGCGGTTTCTAAAGCAACCCTGATGGTTTTCGTTGCGTGTGAAAAAATTTCGGGTGCATAGATACAATCGTCTAGGATTGATTTTTTATAGCGTGCTAAAATTTCTGAATAAATATCTCTTAGTCGGGCATTATTAATTGTGAAGACGGCGTCTTCTGCTTTTTGGAGGTTATTGTCAATTTGTTGCTTATAAAGCAAATACTCCTTTCTCTCTAACTCTTGTCTTTGTAGTTCATAGTCATCGAGATTTCCAAACATACGATTCTCCTCTAGTAAGTTAGTTACATCATAAAGATTTTTAAGGAGGAAAGTAAATTGAGTTTGCAGTTAATGGGATGAGTTGATGCTATTGATTTAGAGAGTCATTAAGACATCTTTACACTGCGTTAAAGCCATGTAAATCTCTTCTAATTGTTGGCGACTAGTTGCATGAACCGTGATGGTTAATGCGACATAATTATCATCACGACTTAAACGTTTTTCAATTTCGCTGTTAAATTCGGGAAAGTGTTGTTTCACAATGGCGAGAACATTTTTTTCAACATCCGAATCCGTTTTTCCCATGACTTTGATAGGATAATCGCAAGGAAATTTTAAGACTTCTTCATTCAATTTGTGATCCTCCATGTTGTTGGTTGTAAGAAGAGGGACAATGACCATGCGTTTTATATTGTTGATATAGATCAAACATTTTTTTCCACAAAGGACCGGGTTTGCCATTTCCAATAATCGATTCATTGATCACAACGATGGGGTAAATTTCTTTCGTTGAGCCGGTGAGCCAGACTTCATCCGCATTTAATAATTCAATTTCGGTGATATTTCTTTCCAAACTGGGAATTTGTTGGGAGATTGCAATTTTTAAAATAATTTTACGAGTGACTCCAGCCAAAATTTCGGGTTTTAATGGTGGAGTAATTAATACATTATTTTTAACGATAAATAAATTACTACTAGTGGCTTCATTGGCGTAACCATCGCGGATTAATATCGCTTCATCGGTGTTTTGATCTAGTGCTGTTTGATAGGCTAATACATTAGGAAGTAATGCCGTCGATTTAATATGACATTGTATGCGGCGTTTATCTTGTAATGTGATGGCGCGCAGTCCTTTACGGATTATACCTAATGGTTTTTTAGGAGAAGGAAAGCAAATAGCTAAAATAGTGGGTTTAATGTGATGGGGAATTCCGAAGCGGCGATTTTCAGCAGCACCTCGTGTAATTTGCAAATAAATACATTGATCTACAGCGGGGCTATTTAAGTCGATTAATTTTTCAAATATCGCTGTCCATTCGGTAACACTCAGCGGGACTGCCATATGAATGGCCTGCAAACTTGCGGTTAGTCGTTCGAGATGTTCAACGAGCCCTGTAAATTTTTGGTTGAAAACAGGAATGACTTCGTAGACGGAGTCGCCAAACAAAAAACCTCGATCAAAGATCGAGATTTTTGCTTGGCTTTCTGGAAGGAATTCACCATTCAGATAGACAATCGTCAAGGAATCTAGCCTTTAATCCAAGAGGTCAGACGGTCCATTATACGCGAAAAGAATCCGCCTTTTTCAACGTTTTGCAAAGAAACTAAAGGCGCTGATGCGACGACCTGATCGTTTAAAGTAATTTTTACTTCACCGAAAGGTTGTCCCATTTTAACTGGGGCCTTGAGTTGTCCTTGTAAATTAACCGTCGCTTTTAAATTTTTGTATTCAGCCGGTGGGATAGTGATAAACAAGGGTTGAATTAATCCCAACATCGCATATTTATCGTCCCCTTGAATCACGCGGCGTTTAGTGATGGGTTGATTGGCTGGGAATAGTTTGTAGGTTTTATAAAAACGGAAGCCGTAATTCAACAATCCCATCGCATTATTTGCGCGTGCACTTTCAGAAGGCTCACCCATGACGACTGCAATTAAACGCATATTATCGCGTTTAGCGGAAGCCACCAAGCAATAACCCGCAGCGTCGGTATAACCGGTTTTTAAGCCATCTACAGTAGGATCTCGCCATAATAAGCGATTTCGATTGGGCTGCTTAATGCTGCTGAAGGTTAACCATTTTTGGCTGAAATAATGATAGTAGGTAGGGAAACTATTAATTAATGCGCGAGTTAAAATCGCCATGTCGTGCGGACTTGAATATTGCTTGGCATCAGGTAGACCCGTTGCGTCCATATAATGTGTGTTAGTCATGCCTAATTTTGCAGCGGTTTCATTCATAAGCTGTACAAATGTTTGTTCAGTTCCAGTAATGTATTGCGCTAAGGCCACACAAGCATCGTTTCCGGAAGCGACAATCACACCTTGCACGAGTTGTTCTACCGTGACATCGGTGCCTGCTTTAATAAACATGCGCGAACCACCCATTTTCCACGCTTGTGGATCGATTCGGATTTTATCGCTTAGTTTAATTTGTCCATTTTCTAAAGCTTGAAATGTTAAAAACATGGTCATTAATTTGGTTAAACTCGCAGGCGCCATACGTTCATTCATATTATTTTGCGCGAGGATTTTTCCCGTATCTCCGTCCATCAATACATAACCGCGCGCGCTTAATGTAGGTGGAGAAGGTATTAAAGAGATCATATTGGCGGCAGTTAATTTGGAGTTGGGCTGACTATTGTTGAGGTTAATCGTTTGGGCTTCTTCTGCTCTTATGGAAAGCGAAAATAAAAGAGATAAAGAGGCAATTAAAGTAATTAGGTTTTTTTTCATTGTTACTGTCCTGTGTTTATCCTTCACGACGTGAATCGTATTTATTAAATCCTAGCAGGGAATTCGCCGAAATAAAATATGAATTAAGGGGTTTTCCGTGCTAATGGACGAATGTCAAGCGACGAATTGCCGTATGCTAACACATTCAATTTTTATTGGCAGAAAAAAGTAACAAAATTGATTATAAAGTTGACGTTATAGAGCTATCTTTAAAAAGAATTTTCTGTTAAGACTCACGGTATGGTATTTTAATTTAATGCCGGCTTAGGGCTTGCCATGGTTATACATTGCGCATGCAGTGACAGGGAGGTGAGGGTGAAGAAATTAGGTTATTTAAGCGTGTTTTTCGCTACATTCTTTCTCGCTGGGTGTGGAACAGTGTACCCAGAAGACATTAAATCACGCCACATTTTGCGTTATGTCGATATACATACTGAAAATTATAAATGTTGTATGGCTGCCATGGATCGTGCTAACAAACTTTTAACTTTTCTTAAAATTAATAAACTTTACGATTCGGGATGTGTGGATTGGAATAAAATCAATCGGACTATGTCTTTTGCTTATTCGGCTATTCAAGACGCGCGCTATGTTGAATGTACGGAATGGGCACATGACGTAAGTGCTTATGTCGAGTGGGAACTCGATTACATCGATGAGTTGCGTGCTATTCACTATGACCTATAAATCGGTTCAGCTTACTTAAATTTAGGTTCTGAATAATCGTCTTATCTCAATAAGACGTCAACTCTTACACTCGCGCTATTTAATTTTGCCGTATTTCTCCGTATAATGAACAACTTTTTAACACAAGATGAGGTATAATCTTATATGGCTATGGAACGAACACTTAGCATTATCAAGCCTGATGCAGTAGCTAAGAATGTGATTGGTGCGATTAATTCACGCTTCGAGCAAGCAGGATTAAAGATAGTAGGCGCCAAAATGCTCCACTTAGATGAAAAACAAGCTCAGAATTTTTATGCCGTGCATAAAAACAGGCCTTTTTTCAATGACTTGGTTAAGTTTATGATTTCCGGACCGGTTTTAATCCAGGTATTACAGGGAACCGATGCTGTTGCAAAAAATCGCGACCTAATGGGAGCGACCAATCCGAAGGAAGCGGCTCCAGGAACGATTCGAGCGGATTTTGCGGATTCGATAGATGCAAATGCCGTACACGGTTCAGATAGCTTGGAGAATGCTAAGCAGGAAATCACTTTTTTCTTCAAAGATTCTGAAATATTTGGTTAATAATATGACGCAGGTGAATTTATTGGATTTAGGCATCGAAGAACTCAAGAAATTCTTGAGTTCTCTTGACGAGCCGCCTTATCGCGCACAGCAGATTATCCAATGGATTCATCAGCGTGGCGTGACCGATTTTGATTTGATGACTAACCTCAGTAAGTCGTTACGCGTTAAATTAGCGGCCCACAGTACGATAGAGTTCCCGGCAATATCTTTAGAACGCGCGTCGCAAGATGGAACTTACAAATGGTTGTTGCGTTTACCTGATGGTAATTCTATTGAAACTGTATTTATCCCGGAACGCGATCGAGGAACGTTGTGTGTTTCTTCCCAAGTTGGTTGCGGTTTGAATTGTAGTTTTTGTTCAACGGGTAAAGAAGGCTTTAATCGAAATTTGAGTTTGGGTGAAATCATTGGGCAGGTATGGATAGCTGCGCGTCAATTGGAAAAATATGGCAATGCCAAAGTGACGAATGTGGTCATGATGGGAATGGGTGAACCTCTTTTAAACTATGATCCCGTCATAGGAGCGATGGCGCTAATGTTGGATGATTTGGCTTATGGCCTCTCGAAATACCGAGTGACCTTGAGTACATCAGGCGTTATTCCGGCTATGGAAAAGCTCAAAACTGACAGCCCAGTTGCTTTAGCAGTCTCATTACATGCCCCTACTAACGAACTACGCAATGAATTAGTGCCGCTCAACAAGCGTTACCCTTTAGAACAATTAATGCCTGTTTGTAAGAATTTTTTTCCTGTGGGTTCTAAACGGGTGGTGACGTTTGAATATGTGATGTTGGCGGGCATTAACGACAGTGAAGCCCAGGCTCGGCAATTAGTGAGGATACTTACCTTTCCTTGTAAGGTGAATCTTATTCCGTTTAATCCCTTTCCCAATACACAATATACCCGTTCTGATGACGCGACTATTGAACGTTTTCGTCAAATATTATTGGCAGCTGGAATTAATGCGTGGACCCGAAAAACACGAGGTGGTGATATCGATGGTGCTTGTGGTCAGTTGGCTGGTGAATTTAAAGATAAGACAGGTCGCAATGAGCGATGGCTAAAGACGGGGAGATTAGTTCCAAAGTCTATTAACAGCAGAAGAGGTTAGTTATAATGCGCTAACCAACGGAATTGTCAGGAAGAACCAAATGATCGAAGATCAAGATAAAAAGGAATTTGAAACATTAGTACCTGAGACGAAAACGCCAGGTGAAATGTTGAAGCGAGCGCGTGAAGCAAAGAAATTATCGCACATTGATGTTGCGAAACAATTAAAGTTAAAAGTGCAATGGGTCATGGATATTGAAAATGACCATTATGAAAATGCGTTAGCTTTAATTTACGTGCGCGGACATTTACGTTCTTATGCAAAATTAGTGGATTTGCCTCCTGAACAGGTGATGCAAGCATTTGAAAAATTAAATATAGAAGAACCATTACAGGAAAATCGGTTGCCCCCGAAAATGGAAGCACAATTTATGAGGCGGCAAGCGATGTTGCCGCGTCCTAGAAAAAAAAGTGGGGGTAAAGTTGTGGCTTGGATAGCCGTAATATTAGCGATTGTGATTATTATTTTAGTTTCGATTTGGTGGAGAGGGCAGAAGTTAAAGACGGATGATTCTACTCAAGCCCAAGTGGTTTTTCCGGTTGCTACGCATGCCATTGCAGCAGCTACAAAAGCACTGATTAGTCTGGATGAAAAGCCGAAACGCCTTAGTATGAAGAAAGAAGAGCAGCAGCCGAGGTAATATTGTCGACAATGATTCAAGCGGTACGGGGGATGAATGATATTCTCCCCGATAAAACTTCGTACTGGGAACAATTAGAATTTATTTCACGTGATATTTTCAAACGTTATAATTATCGCGAAATTCGCTTTCCTATTGTTGAGGCGACGGGGTTATTTAAGCGTAGTATTGGTGAAGCTACGGATATTGTAGAAAAAGAAATGTATACGTTTAACGATCGTAATAATGAAAGTTTGACGTTACGACCAGAAGGAACAGCCGGTTGTGTGCGAGCTTGTTTACAGTCTGGTTTGTTACACAATCAAGTTCAAAGATTATGGTATCACGGTCCGATGTTTCGTTATGAACGTCCACAGAAAGGACGTTATCGACAATTTTATCAACTGGGTGTCGAAGCCTTTGGTATGCAAGGACCTGATATCGATGCAGAAATCATATTAATTTCAGCACGTTTATTAAATGCATTAGGTCTACACGGAAAGGTTGAATTGCAATTAAATACGTTAGGAACTTCGGTTTCTCGCGCATCCTATCGATCTGCATTAGTGGATTATTTACAAAAAAATCAAGATCAGTTAGATGAAGATAGTCAGCGTCGATTAAATACGAATCCGCTGCGAATATTGGATAGCAAAAATCCTGCAATGCAAACTTTAATCGCAGATGCGCCAAAAATGTTGGATTATTTAGATGATGTCGCGCTACAGCATTTTGAAGGCTTAAAAAAAATATTAGACGCTGCAAAAATAAATTATGTGATTAATCCTCGATTAGTTCGAGGTTTAGATTATTACGGTCTCACTGTATTTGAGTGGGTAACGCAAGAACTGGGGGCGCAGGGAACAGTCTGTGCAGGTGGGCGTTACGATCAATTAGTGGAATTATTAGGAGGCAAACCCACACCAGCAGTTGGTTTTGCTTGTGGTTTAGAACGTTTGGTTTTATTGCTTGAGCAGAAACAACAATGCGCACAAAATCCAGATATTTATATGATTTTGTTGGGTGGCGAAGCCGTACAAAAAGGCTTAGTTTTTGCTGAAACGATACGTGATCAATTTCCAGAAATAAAAATCGAAACCAATTTGTCTCTCGGCAATATAAAAAATCAATTTAAACGTGCAGATAAAAGTGGTGCCGAATGGGCGGTGATAATAGGTGAAGAAGAAATTATTAATCAAAAAGTAATTTTAAAAAATTTGCGTGCGGATCAAGCACAGCAAATTATGTCAGAAGATCAGTTAATTCAATTTTTGAAAAATAGGAGTGTGTAGATATGGCGAGTGCTGTCGATAAAGAGCAAATAGAAATGCTTTCTCAATTGTGGAAAGATTACGGGCGCGGTATTTTAATCGCAGTTATTATTGGTTTGGGTGTAGGTTTAGGTTGGAAATACTGGTATCAACACAAAAATGTTTATCGTGCGCAAAGCTCTGTCGCGTATCAACAATTTTATTCTGCAACCGTGATGAGAAACGATAAAGCGGCAGCGACTTATTTAACGAATTTGAAAACGAAATTTAAAGACTCACCTTATGCGAGCATGGGCGCGTTATTAAATGCGCGTGTCAATGCTGAAGAAGGTAACGCTAAAGAAGCCTTAACTCAACTACAGTGGGTCATCGACAATAGTAAAATGGCCAGTTTTCGCGAAATGGCGCGCATTCGTTCGGCTCAAATTCTATTATCTATTAAACAATATTCAGAAGCTTCAAATATATTGCAAGTGGTCGATGACAAATCTTATCAACCGATGCTAGATAATGTAAAAGGGGATATTTACGCAGCGCAGGGCGAAAAAGAGAAATCTGAACAAGCTTATCAGGCCGCAAAAACTGGCTTTGAATCCATGGGTCTCAATAATCCCATTCTCGATATGAAACTAAGCGGTGGCGCAGACAATATGTCAGTGGGTTCTAATTAATTTGAACTCACTTTTATAAACGGATTATTTATTTTATGTTACCCGTAATTGCAATTGTTGGGCGTCCCAACGTCGGTAAATCTACTTTATTTAATTGGTTAACTCAATCGCGCAGTGCTTTAGTGGCTGATTTTCCGGGTGTGACGCGCGATCGCCAATATGGTCGTGGAGTGATAGATCAGCGACCTTTTTGGGTGATCGATACGGGTGGAATTGAAGAAGTAGAAGATTCTCCATTAACTCAGCAAACAGAAAAACAAGTTGAGCAGGCGATCAACGAAGCCAATATTATATTATTTATGGTGGATGCGCGTGCTAATTTAACGCCTGCAGATGAAGGCATCGCAAAACGCCTGCGCCATTATGCGGATAAAGTGAGAGTCGTAGTTAATAAAATCGATCATCTAGATCCCTCTATTGCTTGCGGTGAGTTTTTTCGTTTAGGCTTAGGACAGCCAATTCCCATTGCTGCAATTCGCGGACAAGGTGTTAAAGCTTTAATTTCTGAGATTATGAGTGAGATTCCGGAAACAGAATCAGCACTCGAAGAAATGCCAGGAACTAAAATTGCGATTGTGGGTCGTCCGAATGTTGGGAAATCCACCTTAATTAATCGGTTGTTGGGCGAAGAGCGTGTTATTGTGCTCGATCATCCAGGTACAACGCGTGATAGTATTTATATTCCATATGAAAGGCAGGGCAAAAATTACATTTTAATTGATACTGCAGGTGTTCGTCGTAAAGCCAGAGTTAGTAATGAAATTGAAAAACTTTCAATGATTAAAACATTAAAAGCAATGGAAGATTGCGATGTTGTGATCATGATATTCAGCGCACATGAAGGAATCATAGAGCAGGATTTACGATTATTAGGCATTATTATGCAAATGGGGAAAGCATTAGTGCTAGCAATTAATAAATGGGATAATTTAGATTCTTCTGAACGTGAGCAAGTTCAGCGTGAAATTGACAGACGCTTACCTTTTGTGGATTTTGCACGACGTTATTTTATTTCAGCATTACATGGAACTGGGGTTGGTTTATTGTATCGTGCAGTTGATGAAGCGAATACTGCGGCGCATAAAAAATTATCCACGGCCGACGTGACCCGCGCGTTAGAAAAAGCCATTGAATCGCATCAACCACCATTAGTGAGCGGCCGTCGAATTAAATTACGTTATGCACATATGGGTGGACATAATCCCATGATTATTATTGTGCATGGAAAACAAACGACTGATTTGCCGATGTCTTATAAGAAATATTTAATTAATTTTTTTCGCGAGTACTTTAATTTGGTAGGAATTCCGCTGCTCGTGCATTTCAAGAACGATCCTAATCCGTACGCGAAAGACCGGGATTAATCCGAAGATTAATCCCGAGTTGATTAAGCGCGTTTTTCTTTAATAAAAAACACTAATACTGTTGCGATTAGCAAATAGAATGGAATAATTAAAAACGAAATATGAAAATCATGCAGCGAAAAATGCCGCGCACCATTGACTATTGTATTGTCCCAGCCCAAATCCAGAAATTTCCCAATCATGGGTTCTGTAAATGCACCCATTATTGCATCACCTGAATTAATCATCGCGATGATAGTAGCTGACAGTGCGATTGGATTCAGTTCCTTACCGATGGTAAATCCCAACATGTAACCACCGATACCAAATCCAAACGCAAATAATAATGCACCAACAAACCAGACTGGTAATTGGTTGAGATAAATAACGGTAGTAATGCTAAAAAATGAAAGCATCGTGCCGTACAACATGATTTTTTTGCGTGCGCTGGTTTTATCTGAGATATAACCTAATATCGGTGCACCAACCGCGAGGCCTAAAAATACGAGAGAAACCAGACTTGCTGAATGTGTCGGTGAAAGATTGTAAGCTTCCCCAATAAAAGGATCGCCCCAGAGTCCACCAAAAACAGCAATTGGAGAAAATGCCGTACCCGCATACAAAGTTAATAACCAATTCTGCTTATTACGTAAAACCTGAGTAATATCGCGAAAAGAAATACGATAAGTGGGTTCGTTGGCTAAGGGTGAAATTAGGGTTTTGGGATTGTCCCGTATGATTGCTAAAAATAAAATAGCAGTAGCAATTCCAACCCAAGCACACAAAATTAAACTATGACGCCAGCCGGTTTCTCCTACCAACCAAGCGAGAGGAGCTTGACCGAAGATCGCACCAATCATCGCGGCTGTTGCTAATAATCCCCCGATAAATGCAAATTTATTTGCTTCAAACCAATTAGCGGCTAATTTCATATAGCTCACTGTGGCGAATGCTGCACCAACACCCATTAATGTGCGAGCCAAACAAGCAGTCGTTAGTGAGTCGGCAATCGCGAAAAAATAAGTGCCTAATGCGCTAACTAAAATAGCCGCGCTGCTTAAAAAGCGTGGCCCTAATTTATCGAGTAAAACACCGACAAATAATTGCGTGATTAAATAACTATAGAAAAAAGTAGCGGCTAAATTTCCTAATCCTGCACCATTGATATGAAATGCTTGCATTAATTGTTGCGTCATGATGCTTGGAGAAATTTGCATGACGTATTTATAAAATAAAAACATCGAACTTAAAGCAACAATAACCCAAGGAAAAAAACGCTGTTGTGATTGAGAT